>Ga0326727_10000691_pt1 | contig 135657 bp, 107 predicted proteins | sample MB2enrmetagenome_FD_207643 | JGI IMG/M metagenome (GOLD analysis project Ga0326727, IMG submission 207643) | Lab enriched peat soil microbial communities from McLean, Ithaca, NY, United States - MB29MY | ecosystem: Environmental > Terrestrial > Soil > Wetlands > Peat | place: USA: New York... | reverse complement strand
GGCCTTCCGCATGAAGAGAGCAAACTCGCGGTCCAGATTTCGTTTCACCCGCCCAAAATGGCAAAATTGTCATAACGTATGCGTGATGATATGACGTTTACAAATCGGGCCGCCCCCAGTTCTATTTGGCTTTTTCATTTGTGTCGTTATGAAATTAAAATCAATACGACGCAGGTGCCGCCATTGTGGCAGGATGTTCACCCCCGATCATCGGAATCAAGGCCGCCAATTCTACTGCCTCGCTCCCGAGTGTCGGCGCGCGAGCAAATTCGCCAGCCAGCGCAGATGGTCGCGCAAGACTCAGAATTTGGCTCATTTCCGAGGAGAGGAGGAAGTGCGGCGCGTGCAGGAATGGCGGAAAACGCACCCGGGTTATTGGAAGAAAAAAAGCCCCGCATCTAATGGAGCGCAAGTCCTTGCCCCACAAGCTGTTAAATGTCGTCAGAAATCTTGTAACGCATGTGGCGGATGCGGCGGTACGTTACAAGATGTCTGCCTGGCCAAAACCCTTTATTTGTAGGCCTTCTCTCAGCCATCACCGGTAGTACGTTACAAGATGACATGGCCAGGGCGGTTCAAGATTTGATAATACAAGGGAGGAAAATTCTGGGGCTTCGGCTTCCAGAGAAACACGATTCAAGAATCGGACCCGTTTATGACAGGCAAACATTTAACAAGGCTGAGGCGGCCGCGCAAAACCCGCGAGGAGATTAGCGGCTGCATGGATGCGTTTTGGCGAACTTTTGCATGACCCACCATTTCCAGGAATCCGCACCGCGCGGCGCCGCATACGTCAGAATGTCCAAAACACACCAGGGTTTGTCCATGGGTAAGCAGATGGACACCATTAGGCGTTTTGCGAAGCAGCACGGCCTAAAAATCACCAAGGTGTCATCTGGCCGCTCTGCGAGCATGGAGGGAGGCAAGTTGCCCTGACCGGCATTGATTCTTATGGCCGAATCCGATCCAGAACTTCCGATCGTGCCGGCAGCCGTTTACGTCCGGATGTCCACGGAACATCAGCAGTACTCGACGAGCAACCAAATGGACGTCATTCAGGCGTATGCGAAAGGCCGTACGATGCGGATTGTCAAAGAATATTCGGATGAGGGCAAGAGCGGTTTAAGTATTCAAGGGAGGGACTCCCTGTCCCAGATGATTCAGGACGTTCAGGATGGAACTGCGGCATTTTCCGCCATCCTGGTATATGACGTCAGTCGGTGGGGACGTTTCCAGGATGCCGACGAAAGCGCATACTACGAATACATTTGCCGCCGAGCCGGTATTGCAGTGCATTATTGCGCCGAGCAATTCGAGAACGACGGCAGCCCGGTTTCGACCATCGTCAAAGGCGTCAAACGCGCGATGGCTGGCGAATACAGCCGCGAACTTTCGACCAAAGTGTTTCTTGGCGCCTGCCGACTTATCCAGCTTGGCTTTAAACAGGGAGGCACCGCAGGCTTTGGATTGCGTCGGATGTTGGTCGACCAAAATCGCCAGCAGAAGGCGATCCTCAAGATAGGTGAGCACAAAAGCCTGCAGACCGACAGGGTGGTGCTCGTGGCCGGCCCCGAGGAGGAGGTGAAAGTGGTTCAGTGGATCTACACCACTTTTCTGAATGAGGGGAAAAACGAATCGGAAATCGCGGCCTTGCTGAATGCGCAAGGAATTGTCACCGATTTCGGGCGACCATGGACGCGCGGCACGGTGCATCAGGTGCTCACCAACGAAAAATACATCGGCAACAACATTTATCACCGGACATCTTTCAAACTAAAACGGAAGCATGTGGCTAATCCGCCGGAGTGGTGGATTCGATCGGATGGAGCATTCCCGGGCATCGTCGATGCCGCCCTGTTTTTGAAGGTGCGCGAGATCATTCTTTCCAGAAGCCAGAAGCTGACCGATGAGGAGATGCTGGCCAAGTTGCGCGCGCTGCTGGCGCAGCGAGGCCGTCTCAGCGGAATTATCATCGACGAGGCGGAAGAACTCCCGTCGAGCGCGGCATTCAACCATCGCTTCGGGAGCCTGGTTTCCGCCTACCGGTTGATCGGCTACGATCCGGGGATCGATTACGACTTTATTGACATCAATCGAAAGCTCCGAAAACAACATCCGGAAATTGTTGCCTCCGTGATTCACCAAGTCGAAAGCATGGGCGCAGTGGCCACATGGGATGCGACCACGGATTTGCTTCACTTGAACAGCGAACTGCGTGTGTCGATCGTGCTGTGTCGGCACATGACCACGTCCGCCGGTTCGTCGCGATGGATGATCCGGTTGGATGCGAGTCTGAAGCCGGACCTCACGATCGCGGTGCGCATGGATGCCACCAATGAGGGCATCCGCGACTATTATTTGCTGCCGGGCATTGACATGACATGGGAAAACCTGCGCGTTGCCGAGGACAACGGCGTCTATCTGGATGCATACCGGTTTGAGACGCTGGATTATTTCTTCGGCATGGCAGCACGCGTAAAACTCCAGGAGGCCGCTTGAAAGATGAAGTAATAATGATTCCGATTGACCGGATTCGCATTCTCAATCCCCGTCACCGGGACAAAAAGAAATTCGAACTAATTGTACAGAGCATCCGAAACCTCGGCTTGAAAAAGCCGATCCAGGTCAGTCTCCGCTCGACCGATGAGCCGGAGGGGCCGGGCTACGACCTGGTCTGCGGACAGGGGCGAATCGAAGCGTTCATCGCCTTGGGGCACAAAGAAATTCCGGCAATTGTCGTTGAGGTGTCGAAGGAGGAGCGATTGCTGCGGAGCCTGATTGAAAACATGGCCCGGCGTCTCCCTCCTCCTTTGGCGTTGATGAACGAAATCGAACGCCTGAAAGAACAGGGTTACACGAATGTTGAGATCGGGCAGAAGCTGGATATTCCGGATACGACCGTCGGCGGGTACATCGCCCTAAAAAAGGATGGGGAGGAACGCTTGCTGGAGGCGGCGATCAGCGGGCGCATTCCTTTGGGGGTCGCAATGGACATCGCCAAAGCGGACACGGTCGAACTACAGCGTGAGTTATTGAAAGCATTCGAGACCAAGCAACTGAACGGGACTTCGATTCGAACAGTAAAGCGGCTGATCGATAAACGACGCTTGATCGGCAAACGGCGCGACAATCCCCAGCAAGGGAAAAACCGGACCAGCGCCGAAAGTCTGGTCAGCACGTACCGGAGAGAGAGCCAACGCCAGAAGGCCCTTGTCAAAAAGGCGAGGGTTTGCGAGGCGAAGTTGATCTTCATCACCCAGGCGTTTATGAAACTGGTGACCGACGATAATTTCGTGACGTTGTTGCGGGCGGAATCCCTCGCCACCATGCCCAAATATCTTCACGACGGACTGACGATAAAACGGAAGGAGGCAGCATGAGCGAGATGAAAGTGGGATTTGAAATGCACAGGATGCGGCTGGCGCTGGCGGACATCCTTCCTGTGCGCCAGGTCAAAGATCCCCAGATCAATATCAAGCGATACCGAACTATCCGTGCGTCCATCAGGGAAGTTGGCCTCATTGAACCGCTCATGGTGTATCCGCATAGAGCTGGACCCGGAAAATATCTGCTCCTGGACGGCCACCTGCGCTATTTCGTGCTCAAGGAGCTGGGCCACACTGAGGCGGAATGTCTCGTCTCCCGGGAAGACGAAAGTTTCACATATAACGCACGCGTCAACCGCCTCAATCCGATCGCAGAACACAAAATGATTATGAAGGCCGTGAACAGCGGCGTGAAACCAGAGCGGATTGCCGCCGCGCTGAACCTGACGGTCCAGGACGTCAAGGCGTCCATGACGCTGCTCGACGGAATTCACGCGGAGGCAGCCGATGCGCTAAAAGACAAGACCGTTTCTCCGAAAGCCATCCGGCTTCTCCGGAAAGTGACGGCCGTGCGCCAGATCGAAATTGTCGAATTCATGGTCAGCGCAAACAATTTCACCGCCGGATACGCGGAGGCCCTGGTTTTGGGCACCCCAAGAGACCAATTGGTAAACCCTGAAGAGCCAAAAAAGAAGAAGGGCTTGTCGCGCGAAGAGATCGCAAAAATGGAAGAGGAAATGGAAACACTTGAGCGCGATATTAAAGCGGTGGATCAAGCCTACGGAGCAAACATGCTGAATTTGACGTTGGCGCGGGGCTATGTCAAACGACTTTTGGATAATGCCAAGGTCGTCAGGTTTTTGAACGGCAATTATCCCGACATCCTCGCCGAATTTGAGTCAATTGCCGCCGCTGACGCGGTTTGAATGGAGGCTGAAACAGCTTTCTCCCACAAATACAATCAGTGTTTCGTTTAATTGACTACGAAAACTTCCAGCCGGTTTTTACCTTGTCCAGCAGCTTGTTTGCCTCCTCCAGCTTGGTATCCGGCTTCGCTTTGATGGAGAGAGCAACCTCGAATTGCACATCGCAGCCTGCCAAGGATTTCGTCAGCGTGGCAACGTTCTCAGCCAGGGTCTGGACCTCACCCGCTGATAGCGTCATGCGTGGCGACAGCTTCCTCCCAGGTACCCCTTCCGGTTGCGGTTGTGGCAATGGCGCTGAGGATTTCACCGTCAGTTTCACATTTGCGTCGGCGGCGATAGAAATCAGAGGGCCTGTGCCGGAAGCCCGTTGCACCAATCCGCGCCCGACAGCCTCGCTCAACGTACTGATGAATGCTTTCGGCGGCCACGGATTGCCCTTCACCTTCTTCAATTCAGCGTAAAGGGTGGCCACCGTCGTTTTCGGCTCAACCTCGCTGCTCCAAGCATCCTTGAGCGCGCCCGGCAAAAGCTCGATCGCGTTCAACGCTGGCGGACGCCGAAACACCTTCGCAGTTGCGTCCAACTGGAGCGGCGTCGGCTCGTCCTGCCAGACACTATCGTTTCCGAACACCAACCACAAATCGCCCGCCTTCACTGCTTGGGCGACCGCCTTGTGAACTTCGGCCACCGCCACTTGCGGGATCGCCCGGGCTTCGGGCGGATACCCTGGCCGCGCCGGTGCATGGTGGTGTATGGCGCGCTCACACCTTGGCGGGGTGAATGGTATTGGTCGGGGGCGCAGAAAACTTTTGAGAACGTGCCGGAGCATGAGGAAGCCAACATCCGCAAAGAGATGCTTGAACGCTCCAGTGCCATCGCGTATCGCTATTGTCCTGCGGAAGCCGCCAAAGCCTTGGAGTTCACCCGCGAAAACCATGCGAAATATGTCGCCCATTACGGGGGCGACTTGGTGGTGTTTCCCGACGGCCTGACGCTGGCGGCGGCGGAGCAAAAGCGCATGGCGGCGGACTGGCGGGCGTCCGATCCGGACACCGCCGCGCGGGCGATGCGGGAACACGGCCTGGAACATCCGCGTCCGCGCATGAGCTTCCCGCCGGAGTTTTTGAACCATGATCAGGGCATTGGCTCCTTCTCCAATCCGGACGAGGGTGTGGAGTATTCGCTCCGGTTTAATCAAATGCTGTCCGGCTTGCGCAAAAAGGGCGCCGGCTTGACTGACGAGGAAACAGACGCCCTGCAACACCTCCTGAGCGACGCGGCGATCAGCCCAGCTTTTGTCCGGCGGCTGGTGGCCGAACACGGAGCGGAATCGTTGACGGAGACCTTTTTGATGAGGAACGCGCCATCCGAGTTGGCCCTCGAATTCCTTCTGCGCCGGCACAAAGGCCAGTTTTATCGCAAGCGATACCCCTCTCTTTCGCTGCTACAGGCGGCTTCAAAGCCAATGGAGCGCTGAGACCAATGAGCGCAGGCAAAGGAGCGCCCCGGTAGCGTGCCATCCTCCCGTGTCGTCAGGGGAGAAGATGGAGTTCACGGACAGAGGCGCACATCGCGCAGGCGAATAAACGTTTATTCCTCTCGCCCAGCCGGATATGCTCGATTCGTGAGCAGGAACAGTGGTCAATATGGGGTGTGGTCGGAGAGACTTGGAGAAGAATCCGCGGCGACCGAATCTCCAAGATAACCTGCTTGCCATGTACTTTGAACGGCTCTTGGTGGGGAATGCCCGGTATCTTGGCAACAGTGCGCATGATTTTACGATTGGGCCGGGGCGTCTCCGGCGGTGGACCCTGTTTCCGGCCGGGAGTTCTTCCTCGGCGCTCCTGCGCTCGCTGGCACTGGTGGGCTTGGGCCATCGGCAATTGGAGAGGCTCGCGCAACAGTCTCCGCTGGACCTGGCCGAGCGCTCCGATCAGCCGATTCACGTGGAGTTCGTCCTGATTCGGCACGCGCCTCAGGAACGCGGACCCGCCAGTCCGGTGCGCCGGCATTTGGGCTGGTGCGTGGGCGTGAGAGGCCGCTTTAGCGGGATGCCCAAGTCTGCCATGCTCTACCGCGATCCAACCGCGCAGGTGGGCCGTCCCGATCTGGGCAGATCCAATGTCGGCCGACTGCTCCTTGGCTATGGCGGCCAAGTCCGGGCACAAGCTGGCACGGACTGCTTCGACATCCATCCCAACCAACGACTGAAGCGATGCGCGGGTTTGTTTGACTCGGAGGCGCGGGTCACCGATCCGGTGGCGTTCCTGGAGCGATTGCGCCACAAGTCCCAATATCGGGCCGGGCGCGCCCGCGCGCTGCTCACCAGGTTGAGCGCGGACTTGAGTGACTGGCTTGGTTGGGATGTGGGTGGCGGCCTGGGCAGGGAGGGCGCGTTCGAGGCCCGCTGGCAGGCCACGCGCGCGGCGCTCCGCCGCCCCGCGATCGTGGCCTTGGACATGGCTCGCCACGTGTTCGACGCTTCTACGCGCTTGGACGATCCGAATCCGCTGAAGCAACCGGGCGTGGCGCTCTTTGACCGGCTGGAAACCTGGTGCGAAGCGGGCCGACTGCCGCAGTTCTTCAAGCTCCTGGACGCCTGGTTTCCGAGGGTCCAGTTCTTCGTCGCGCTTTCACCGTCGGGGCGGAGCCGTTTTCCGGCCCGGCTGTTGGGGCAAGGCCTCCCCATTCCCGAACCGCAGCCGCGCCGTCGGGCGGCTCCGCTCCGAAGGTTGCCACGTGGGACGGTCCTGCTGATAGACGTGGACGGCACGCTGCCGAACCTGGCGCTGATGAAACTGAGCCGCCACTTCAAGGCCCAAGGCCGCAAGGTGGTGCTGGCGCGCGGCGTCAAAGAACTGCCCGACGCGGAGACCGTGCTGGCCAGTTCCGTGTTCAGCACAGCGCCGTCGGCCATGCGGGTCGAAATCCTACGCCGTCATTATGGCGCTGCCCTGCAGGTGGGCGGTTCAGGCGTGGACCTCCACTTGCGGCTGGCGCCGGAGATCGAAGCTCTGGCCCCGGATTACTCACTTTACGCCGAGCTGGCAGATCGCGCCCTGGGCTTTCTGACGCGCGGCTGTCCGCGGCATTGCCCGTTTTGCGTGGTGCCGGTCAAGGAAGGCGCTCCGCGCCAGGTGAGCGACCTCGACACGCTCTTGCAGAAACGGCAAAAGCTGATTCTGCTTGACGACAACCTGCTGGCGCATCCCTCGGCGCCACGGTTGCTGGAGGAAATGGCACGCCGGGACTTGGCGGTGAATTTCAATCAGACTCTCGACATGCGAATGTTGACACCCGAATTCGCCGGGCTGCTGCGCCGCATCCGTTGCGCCAATTCCGCCTTTACGCGGCGCAACTACTATTTCAGCCTCAACGACGCGCGGCATCTGGATTTGGTGCGGGAGCGTTACGCGCTCTTGCAAACGAGTGGGCGCGACAATGTTGAATTCGTATGCATGTACGGCTTCAACACCAGCTTGGCCGAGGACGTGACGCGGTTCCGGTTTCTGCGCTCGCTGCCGGGAGCGTATGTTTTTATGCAGCGGTACCGGCCAGTGCCGGGCGGCCCCTCTGCGGACCTGAGCCGCTTGTTCGACGAGCGTGCCGACTGCCTGCTGGACGAATTGGTGCGCATCGTCTTCACGCAAAACATGAAAAGCATGGAAACCTATTATCGGTGGCTGGCTCTGCAGTACGCCGCGCAGTGCGGACGAATCCACCATCGCTTGGTGGAAACCCTCTTCCGTTACAATGGCCGCCCGAGAATGGGGGGATTCCTCCACGGCTTGGAGCAAATGGTCAAGTAAATCGCAAACCGCCAGTGCTTAACCCGTGTGATCGAGCCGGCAGCGACGGTCGCATTGTTGATCGATGCGGCGCCCGCCAGCGGCCGAACCAAGGAAAGACGACCGCCTCCTTTTTTACTGTAAGTTTCTTGCCCAATCGTCTGTCAAAAATCCCGTATCGATTAATGATGGATGAAAAAGAAAACTCCAAGGTTTCTCTCACCGAGCGGAAGAATAAGGCGTCGCTCCGATAATTCCCGACTGCTGCTTCACCGTGACCAGCCTGTTTCGCCATTCCTCGTTGCATCGGTTGCCCATGTCCATTTTCGTCAATCCATTCACCACCGACCAAAATCCCTTCCTTCCGATGCCGTAAACCCTCCACAATGGTGGTGTCTTGAAGCCCCATCTGTCCATTGGACCATCCAAGCACATATCCATCAATTCCCGCAAACTGATCCGGCCCTTCCCCGCCTCCACAAAATGATCCAGCAACCTGTTTTTGGTCCCCGCAACCAGCCCAATCGCGTCAGCCACGTCATTCACCGGCCACATTTTTTCCAAACCATCTGCCGAGCGAATGTCTTCTTGCAGATGGCCACGCCTTTCGGCCATCGCTTTGTCGGCTGCGTCTCTCTTTTCAAGCTGCAGAATCCGTCCTGTTGATAATTTGAATTGGAGCGCAACCTCTCGGCGTGGAACTCCCTCTGTTCGCATCTGAAGGATCTGTCGGTTGCGTTCTTGAATCGGGATCATGGGTTGAATGCTTGTCGTTACATCTCGTGCTTTGGATCTCCGCCACTTGGTTCTGCTTTGAGCAGCCAAGGAGGAGGCTCGCAGGGCTTTGACCAGGTCTGCATCCCTGCGATCCGCAAGGCCCGCTTCAGTTTCACCAGCCGCCGCCTCCATTCTTCATTGCACATTTCACCCAGGTCCGATTCCGTTAACCGCCTCACTGCCGACCAAAAGCCCTTTACCCCAACACAGCGCATATCCAGCAGTGGCGTAATCAAGTACCCCGATTGTACATGGTCTTTCTGGGAGATCACCAAGTCCATAAATTCCCTCAAACTGGTCCGCTCGGTTTTGCTCCCTTCGAACCACCACTTTAAGGCAGTTCGCGTTGTGGTCATCAAAAGCAGGGCATTCAGCACATCCGCCACCTTCCACTTTCTGTCAAGGTCATCGGCTTGGCGAAACACCTGGAGCAACTCCTTACTTCTTTGAATCGCCACCTCGTGGGCCTGGAGTTTGCGCAGAACGTGTTGCACAGCTTTGACCGACATGCCACAGGCCACAGCAATTTCTTTCAAGGACATGCCGGCCTCTTGCCTCTCCCGAATCCAAGCATCGCGTTCTTGATGGTTGCTCATGGCCCTTCTCTGTATGAATTCCCGCCGGCGAAAGCGAGAAGTTTCACTACCTCAGCGGCACGAATCTAAAACCCGGAGGAACAAGCCGACCTCCCATCCGTTCACAGGAACGATGTGTTTCGGCTCACTGGAACACTGCCAGGAGTTCCCGGCCCCCAGCTCCCAAAGATCATTATCGACGATCTCATCAGGTTTCTCGATTCCTTTCCGGAAAATTGCCCGGAGTGGCCACCGATTCTGGCATCCCTGAGAGAAACGCTCGGCGGAGTTCGCCCCGCTGCGCTTCGTTCGGCGATCGAAACTTTTTTCGACTCTCTGCATGAATGCCGCCGCCCTCAAGGCCTTTGCCCCTGGCGTCCGTCGGCACCTTGTGGCCAGAAAACACAGTAGTATAAAAAGTAGTATAGTGGTGCTCCACGTTGTAAGGTGTTTCACCAAAGTGCAGGATGTTCCAATTCTGACGCAACCTCTTGGTGCCAAACAGTTTAATGGCACATACTGACACACCGTGAAACACCATGAAACTGTTATTTTATTACTTCGGATCAGAAGGTTGCAGGTTCAAGTCCTGCCGGATGCGCCACATTATCAATGGCTTACGAAGACACCCCATTTCGATCCCTCCCCGAGTAGTCACAGGAGTAGTCACACTTTTCTCCCTGTTTCCCTCGGTTTCGCGGTGTTTTGACCTGCCGTCTGCCTTGAAGCTCCAGATTGTTTCCGTTCGACCAAACGCGCGCGCGGTGGGGCTCTATGCCGCGCAAGCGTTTTTTTGTTTGACCTGCGGCAAGGTCAGCCTGGCCGATGCCGAGCGCCTGGATGAGGATGCCTCGGTCAAAGAATTGTTGGGGTTGCAGAAGTGCCCCGATCAATCGGCCTTGGGCCAGTGGCTGCGCCAGGCAGGCGCGGCCGGGGGCGTTGAGGCGCTGCGCCAGAATCAACCGGGAGTTTGTCGCTTGCTGCGCAAGATTTTGTTCTCCTGCCGCAGGAGTAGTTGTTTTCCAGAGCTAGGTCGCGGCTGAAGAGTTGTTAAACCTTGACTCCGCCACAGCGAGTGCGGCGGTTTCCGCCTGTCACCCTCGATGGGTTAAGCGAGAGCAAGCCAAAACGAACTCCCGACGCCGGTCGGGTTCATCCGCGAAGTATGCGCCAAGAATGGTGCTCCTCATCGGCGGACCACTGCCCGCTGAAATGACGGCGCATTTGCCGGCGGGGAAGCCGATCCATAATTTGAGGCAGGATTTTGCTGTCGCCAAGCCGACACCGCCGGGAAGGCCGACGAACCACCAACGAAATTTCCACGCCAGGCTGCGTTGAAAGGCCGCGACGTCACCGGGATGGGAGAGCAAAGCCTGCGCAACCATCAGCGTGTGTTCGGTGTCGTCACTGAAGATGCCGCGTCCGAAAAGGAAACGCATCTTCCGTTGGCCGTTCCAGCGCCGGCGAATCTGATCTGCAGATGGATTTTCCGCAGGCAGCCCAAGCGCGTCGCTAACAGCCGTGCCGAGCAAAACGCCGGCAAAGCACTCCTGCGCATCAGCGCTTGGTGCGTGTCTTTGGGTTGATGATGGGTTCCATTTTCCCGCATGTCGGTCACAGGATTCGCTTGCACCGTGGCGCAGTCTTTGAATTCCACCGGCACCCCGAGGGCATCGCCAACGAGCGAACCCCACAAGCCTCCGAGGATTCGACCTCGCTGAGAAATGCTTTTCGATATGTTCATTTGTTTTGAGCGATGAAGAAAAGTCCGGCGTAAATTTTGGGATCAATCAAGATGCCGGTTCGAGCCTTTGACTCCAGCCATGCGGTCACTTCAACCAGCGGAATTTCGTGAACGACGATGTCTTCGTGCCCCACACCGCCGCCTTTTCCGGCGCAGCGCAACCCGGAGGCGCGAAACAATGTCACGCGCTCGGAAGCGAGTCCTGCACCGGACGGTCCAGTGGTCAACGGCTCGATGTGGGCGGCGAAATATCCGGTCTCTTCCAACAATTCGCGGCGGGCGGCTTCGGCGTGGGATTCGTCCGTGCTGCCGGGTTCGTCCCCGATAATTCCGGCCGGAAGCTCGATCGTGCGCGCGTGGACCGGAATGCGGTATTGCTCCACGAGCAGAAGCTTTTGTTCTTCGGTCACGGCGACGATGATGGCGGCGCCGGTTGCGTTGACGCGGTCCACGTACTCCCAACGGCCTTCTTTGATCAAAGTCAGAAATTTGCCGGTATGGAGGGTAATTTGAGTGGGTTGGTTCATTTGATTTTCAATATATCGGAACTCCGCACCGTGGGAATGCCCGCGCGATTCATTTCGACAATGGCATTCTTCACGTCGTTGGGCTGGAGATTGACTCCCGGCTGGCGTCCTCGATAAAGTGCGTGATAAAACCGAACTGAGCCGCGTCCAGCGCGGTAAATTTAACGCAGTAGTCCGTGGCCGGGTCGCACACGAAAACTTCCGTGACGCCCTTTCCTTTCAGCCACCCGCCCAGCCCGGTGGATTTGCGATGTCCGTTGTCGAACAGACCGCTGTAGCTGTCAATGCCGGCGTCCGTGCCTTTGGGAAAGATTTTGGCGATGCGCTCCCGCTGCAACCTTGGCGCAAGTTCGGCGCCCGAGGTTCCTTGCACGCAATGCACCGGCCAGAGCGTCTGTGGCAAACCTTGCAGGTCAATTTGCTCAAACACCTTTTTGCCGGGATGATTCGCGGCAAAACTGCCGTGGTTTGCGGGATGCCAATCCTGCGTGGCGACCACAAGTGGAAACATCGTCTGCAGTCGGTTTACGACCGGAATCACCGCGTCGCCATTCGGCACGGCGAGAGCGCCGCCGGACAGAAAGTCGTTTTGAATGTCAACGAGGATCAGAGCTTTCATGGAGCCTTCGAGGATAAGGATGGTTTTCATTGCGCCTCCCTCCCAAGCGCGGTTTGGTATGCGGAAAAAACCTCCTCCGTGAAGCAAGCGAATATGACACGCTCAAGCGCACCCATGATTTTTAAAGCGGAGCGCGTTTCACGCACCGCGATCCACGCGGCATCGGGAATCGGATACCCATAAACGCCACAACTGATGGCGGGGAAGGCGATCGTCTTCACCGCATTGGCCCGTGCGAGGTCAAAGCAGGCGCGGTAGCAGGATGCCAACAGCTCTGGCTCCCGGTTTTTGCCGCCTCGCCAGACCGGTCCAACTGTGTGGATCACAAACCTTGCAGGGAGTTTATAGCCGCACGTGATTTTCGCCTCGCCAGTGCGACAACCTCCCAATGTGCGGCACTCCGCCAGCAACTCCGGGCCGGCTGCTCGATGGATCGCGCCATCAACTCCACCACCGCCGAGTAGCGACGAATTTGCCGCGTTCACGATGGCGTCTCCCCAAAACGCCGTGATGTCCGTCCGAGTCAGTTCGATGCGTTCTTCGGATTTCATATTTCCTTCATTCAACGAGCAGACCTTTCCGTTCCGCAATCCCGATAACGGCCTGCGTCCCGGAATTAAATTCCAAGAAGTCCTTTTCGATTCCGTCGCTGAAAATGACGCCATTTTCGGCCATGCGCGATTCCAAGATGAGCGGCGTGTCAGGAGTGACGCGACCGAATACGAGCAACGCGCCCGTGGTCTTGGTCGGGAAGGGTTCCCGCACGGTGTAAAACAGGTAGTTCGCATCCCAGGCGAACTCGGTTTTCACGTTTAAACGCACCTTTGCACGTCTGCTCGCTTTTTGGCTGGCGCCCGCAAACAGGTCTTCCGTCGCCTGCCGGGCCAGAATGGTTCCCGCAGACTGTGTGATTGTTGCGGCTCCGGTGAGCAGGCTTTTCAGCCAACCGGTCGAACCCAGACCGGTGGAGACGATCACGCCGCTCGACGACTGCGTTTCGCTCGCCTCGCCGCTGCGGATGAAATAGCGCGCCGAACAGTGCGTCTTCGGGCCGATGAATAAATCATTCACGCCATACATGGTCTGGCCGTTGTTGAGCGCGGCTTTTGCCATCGTCACGCATTTCGTGGGCCGCTTTCTAAACACCACTTCCGGCATCAGCTTCGACAGGTCGCTCACACGGAACGGAAGCAATCGGCCATCCCAGCGTTCCGGGTCTGGATTGACTCCGACCACCGGCTGGCCATCCAAATACTTCAAGGTGTTGGCGACCAATCCGTCCTGACCCAGCGTGACCACCGTGTCTTCGTGCGCGAAAACGAAGTTTGGCAGAAAACTGCGGTCCACGGTTTGCACGCGGCCGATTTGACCGAGAATCTCTTCCGCGCCACGCAAAGCCCGATGATACGTCTCGTCCTCGCGCAGATAATCCGAGAAATCCGCGCCCTGGTGCTCGATGTAAAACCGGGCCTGGCTGACGGTGTTGAACCGGATGACCAGTTCAGCCAGGCGCGTCGGTCGCGTCACAAGGACAATTTTCTTGTCGGTTAAACGGTTCATTTTCGTGCAGGCTGCGGCGCCATCAATTCACGGAGCAAATCCGGCGAAATGTTGAGCTGGCCGATCTTTTCGGCTTTGCCAGCCAGTTCCTGGAAGGCGAAGGCGATCAGTTGCTCCGGCTTCATGCTCGTGCTGGCCAGCGCCTGGAGAATCCGTGCATCCGTGGCGCTCAACGCTTTCATGGTGGCGGCGATGCCGTAAGCACGGGCATCCGCCTCCGCCTTGGTGTTCTCGGCCTCGAGTCCTACCAGCGTCTTGCGGCGGTCTTCCATGCCGATTCCGGCTTCGAGCGCTTCCTTCTCGACGAGATGCTTTTTCTCTTGCACGGCACGCTCGGCTTCCATCTGCGTCTCGCGGATTTGGCGCTTCTTGTTCTCGACGGCGATCTCGGTGTTCAGCTCATTTTCCTTGATGGCCCGTTCCTGTTGCACCGCTGCGTTGCGCCGCGCATAAATCGCCTCGTCTGATTCGCGGAACAATTTTTCCCGCGCCTCGGCTTCGAGCGCCCGGGCGGTTTCAGGAACGGGTTTGATGGCCAGGACCGATAAACCAAGCACCTCCAGCCCCAGCGAAGTGATTTCTTCCGAAGCCGCGAGCCGTTTCTTCACAGCCTCCACGATTCCATCCGAAGCCCGAATGGCTTCACGCAACGACAGCTTTTGCAGTTCGGCCCGCGCCAGCACGTTGACGACATGAATGACACGCTCCGGCAGTTTCTTCGGGTCTTCCGACGCATAATCGTGCCCCTTGGGCGTCAGCGTGAAGTTAAGCAGCGCCGCCAATCGCTTCGGATCGCCGACCCGATAGGTCACCTGTCCCTGAATCGTCACGGTCTGGAAATCCGCCGTTGTCTCCTGAAAAATGAACGGCACGTCGGCGCTGCCAACGGGCACGGCCACCAAAGACGTGGTTGGCGCATAATAGAAAAACGACAATCCCAAGCCTTCGCGGACGACTTTGCCGCCGCGATATTGCAGCAGATAGGTGGTGGGCTGAACTTTGATGAATTTGATGCCGATCATAACTTGCCTTTCGTTTAATATTTTCTCTGTCAGCTAAAGTGTTTTCAAACCTCAAAACTGAATCCGCGTTTATTGAGTTTCTCGTATTTGTCCGCGTTGAAGCGGAACAACTGCGCCGGGCGATGCCGGCCGGCCATCCGGGTTTCCTTGAGCGGGATGAGCAAGCCAAAGCCCAGGACCTTTTTGCGGAAATTTCGCTTGTCCAAATCTGTCTCCAAAACCGCTTCATAAAGATGCTGGAGTTCGGACAAGGTGAACTTCGGCGGCAATAACTCGAATCCAATCGGTTGGTAACGTACCTTCCCTTTCAGCCGCGCCAGGGCTGTCGCCAGAATGTCCGCATGATCGAACGCCAGTTTTGGCGCCTTTGAAATCGTGAACCACTCCGCGTTGGCCGCGTCGGTCGCGGCTTTCGCGCGATGGTCGGAAAGTTTGACCAGGGCGTAGTAGGCAACGCTCACCACCCGCTCACGCGGATCACGGTTGATCGCGCCAAATGTGTACAGTTGTTCAAGAAAAACATTCTTGAGGCCCGTTTCCTCGGCCAATTCGCGGCGCGCAGCGTCATCAATAGTTTCATCAACGCGCACGAAACCGCCGGGCAACGCCCATCGGCCTTTGAACGGCTCCAGGCCTCGTTCAATCAGCAGGACTCTAAGAGCCCCCCCGTCGAACCCGAAGACCACGCAATCGACAGTCACCGCCGCTCGGGGATATTGATAAGTGTATGGCATAAACATTTACTTGTATTCGTCAATCACTTCAATCAGGCCTACGATGTTACGGTTCAGCTCAACCAAGTCCTCGGCAGGAATCCACACTTCTTGATGAACTGAACTGCCAACCGTCTGCACCGGGTATTTCGCGGCGAATTCCTTTCGCAGAGCGAATCTGGCCACGTAGCCCGCCCCGCTGGCCTTCACGTTCCAATCGCGTGCGATTTGCCGGGCGTATTCCTCGTTCAACACGGGATAAAAAACGGGCTGATCAGGCAGCCGGGGCGGAAACTCGCGATAACCGCTGGCGGCAATCAGCGCGAGTTCTTTCGGCCCCACCGGGCGATACAGGATTGTCTTTTCCGCGTTCATCGTATGTAAGTGTTGTTCTTACACCATTATTTATAGTGTGTGACTAACACTATGTCAAGGGGCAAAATGAAAAACTTTCGCGCTTAAAAAGAGGCCGCCGGCGGGTTCCCGCGAATGAGCCGTCACCCTTTGGGTCGCGACGCGGTGATGCCCTGGCTTGCCGCCCAACGGTTGATGTCCTGGCGCTGAATGGCTGCGGCCATCAACTCGGGGAACAAGTCTGGCGTGCAGGCGAACGCCGGGATGCTGACCGCGGCAAAGGCGGCCGCATGATTCTTGTCGAACATCGGCGCTCCCTGGTCGTTAAGCGCCAGCAGGCAAATCATCTGCACGCCACTGGCGACTAGGGTGCCGACGCGCTTAAGCATTTCCTTTGAGTCGCCGCCTTCGAACAGGTCGCTGATGAGGACAAGGATTGTTTCCTGCGGCTGGCGCACCAAACTTTGGCAGTAGGCGAGCGCATGGTTGATGTCGGTGCCGCCACCCAATTGCGTGCCGAAGAGCACATCCACCGGGTCGGCGAGTTTTTCCGTCAAATCCACGACGGCGGTGTCGAACACCACCATTTTCGTGGTCACGGCGGGCAGGCTGGCGAGCACGGCGCTGAAGACGCCGGCATAGACAACGCTCGTTGCCATCGAGCCGCTTTGATCCACGCAGAGCACAATGTCGCGGAGCGACGAACGCTTGCGTCCAAAGCCGATGCGGGCTTCGGGAATGACCGTTTTGTAGTCGGGCTGATAATGCCTCAGGTTGGCGCGAATGGTGCGATGCCAATCAATCTCGTTGTGGCGGGGACGGCGATTGCGCATGGCGCGGTTCAGGCTGCCGAGCACGGCCTGGCGTGTGGGTTGCTCCAGCTTTCGGCGCAGTTCATCCACGACCCGCTGGACAACCATGCGCGCGGTTTCCTTGGTCTTATTGGGCAGGATATTCTTCAATGCGAGCAACTGCGAAACCAGATGCACGTCGGGTTCGACGGTCTGGAGAAGCTCCGGCTCGAACAGCATTTGTTTCAAGTCGAGGCGATCCAGGGCGTCCTTTTGCATGACCTGCACCACCGAGGTCGGAAAATATTGGCGGATGTCGCCGAGCCAGCGGGCGACGTTTGGGCATGACGAACCGAGGCTGCCTTTGCGGTCGCTTTCATAGAGGGCCTCCAGCGCGCGATCCATGCCGAGGTCCGCGCCGTCCAGTCCGCCCAATCCGCCGCCCGCCGGTGGTTCGGCCGCGCTTCCGAGAATCAAGCGCCAACGACGAGACCGTTCGTCCGACAATGCGCTCACCGCTTTTCCTCCATCGTCAAGCCCAGCAATTGCGCGAGAAGTGGCAGGGCCTTGTTCGCCCGTTCCTCATCAAATCCCTGGGGCGCTGCTGAGGCGACCGTGCCGGGTCTCGCGCCGGCTGCCACGCGGGCACCCATCTGGCGGCGTTCCGCTGGTTGGAATGTGCTGAACGTCCGGCGCAAGAGCGGCAGCACGAGCGTGAAATGGTCGGGCATCAGCGCCGTCACCCAGTCGTCCAACACTTGCCAAAGAGCTTCATCGTGCAGAAGCAACAAACCGCAGTTGCGCAGAAAGCCGTCCGCCCACGCGGCAGCTTGGGCAGGGGCGTTGGCCGTTGAAAGGGCAAGACCAAGCCGGCGAGCCGCTTCGGCTGTGTCGAGTTGCCGGGCTTCGTGCAGCAGACGGCAGGCGCGGCCTGCGATGAGACCGTGGAGGCCCGGCGAATCGGTCAGTTGGCGCAGCACGGCTTGCCACACGGACGTGTGTTCAGCGTTTTGCAGCAAACCGATGGCCGTGTGCGTCTCCAGAATTTTGCTGAACATCTCTTCGGCGGCTTCGTCATTCAGCGAACCGCAGGCGCCGGGCAGCCCAATGCAGATCCGCGCGACAAGTCCGTTCACCACGCCCGACACCATATCGGCATCGGTCTTGCGCACGTTGCCGTAGCGGAGGATGTTCGCCAACGGAGGCAACGCGCCCATCAGATGGCCCACATCGCTCGCGACGGCGGCGACGGCTTGCAGACGCGACATCAAATGCTCCGCGGCGTCCGGCAAATCGGCCAGCAATGTCGCATCGACCAGTTTCGTCAGCGTCGGAAGATCGGGCGCGACGTCGGCGTCGTGACGAACCTTTGCGCTCGCAGCGCCGGGAATCGTGTTGCCCCACACGCCGGCTTCGATCAACGCCACGGCGAACTCCGGCTGCCATTGCACGGCCCAAAGCTCGTGAAACGTTCCTTTCTGCGAACCGCGCTGACGCTGCTGTTTTCCCCACTCGACACCGAGCAAATTCAGCCGGTGCAATAAACGGCTGCGGTCGAGGTCGTTCGGCTTGCGCAAATCGAAATCCAGTTGTTTTTGCACGGCTTCCGGCGGAAACCGCAGGCGTTTTTGCTCGCGCGCGAGGTCCTGGGCCAGCGGCACCGCCGGAGTCTCTTCGGGCACTTCGCCGAGGCGTTCGCTGACGATGAGTTTCTCCCAGATCAACCGCATCGGCAGTGCGTCGCCGAAACATAACACCGTCTGGGTCGCCTCGTTTAATTCGCCCAAGCCGGGCAACGGATGTCCCCGCAGGGCGGCCAGCGATTCGGCAAGCCGGACCGCTTCAATAATGCTTGCGGACGATGCGTCCAAATCCTCTCCGCGCAACAAGCGCGCAACCTTCGTCAGCCAGTGAGTGGCGACATCGCCGTTGCCGCGTCCGGCCAGGGTCCAAAGGAAGTCATACCAGCCGGGCGATTGGATTCCGGCGCCGTAGCCGCTGGCCAACGCAAGCCGGCTGTAGGTCCAGGGAATCCATGTCGCGGCTATTTTGCATTTGGGCAAGCCCTTGAGCAAGGCGGCATCGTCTTTGGCCGGCGGCATCTTCGCCAGCGCGGGAGCGTGCCACGCTCCGCATACCACTGCAATGCGCGCGAAACCTTCCTTTTGCGCTGCACGAATCTTCTGCCGCATGTGCGCTTCGCGGCGCGCTTCGTGTTCCGGCTCAAGTTGTTCCAGGGGTGACTGAACCGCCGCCTCGCGCAGAGCGGTCATTGCTTCGAGCACGGCGGCAAACACCTCGCCGCCTTCACGCCGATGCTCGACCAGATTTTCCCACCATCGCTCTGAGTCCGAGTAGCCTGCGGCGCGTGCCAAGTGGGAGAGAGGATCAACGGTGATAGGACTCAGCGATGAGGACTGAGGACCCTCCGGAGGAGGACCAAGGACTGAGGACTGAGGACTGAGTGAATCGGTTTCTGGCTCAGTCCTCAGTCCTTTTGCCTCGGCACTTAGCTCACACGCCTGCGGCAAGTCCATGAAACGCACCGGTATTTTCTTGTTGAGACCAAATTGAATCGCCTGCCACTCGGGAGAGAATTTGGCAAAGGGGTAAAAAGCCGACTGTTGCGGCTTCTCGGGATTGTAAAGCAACAGCGCCACTGGCGGCTTCATGTTCTCGTGAGACGCGCACGAGAGCACTTCTTCGGCGTCCGATGGTCCTTCGACCAGGATACAATCCGGCTCCAACGCCTCCAGAGCCTGGCGCAAGCTGCGCGCCGAACCCGGACCGTGGTGGCGAACGCCAAAGATCAAGGTTTGAGGACTGAGGTCTGAGGACTCAGGTCTGAGGTCTGGGTTTGCCATGTTTACTTCATCGGGTTGTCCCTTTGTTTTTGGACCGCCAGACGCAATCCTCCGATGATACGTCCGACCTCTGTCGCGAGCGTTTGGAGGGACTCGAATTCCTCTGTTGTCAAGTGGCCGGTATCCAGGGCGACATAGAGATGCGATCTCACTTCGGCGCATGAAGCCTTGGCCGTGGAGAGAAATTGATGGAATTCAGCCCGCCCCGCGCGCTCGAAACCTTCCGCGATATTTGCCATGATGCTGACGGAGGCTCGTTGGATTTGCCCACTCAACCCAAAGTCCCGCGAGAAGGCGCTCCTTCGAGTGGCCGAATAAATGGCCCGTGTCAACTCACGCGCCTTCTGCCAGGCAATCAAATCCTCAAATTTCTCAATGCGTCCCACACTCAGTCCTCATCGCTCATTGCTCAGTCCTCTCGTCACTCCGCCTTCTTGCACGCGCGATACAAATCCTTCCAGCCGTCGCGCTCCTTGACGACGGTTTCCAAGTATTCCTGCCAGACGACGCGGTCTTGCACCGGGTCCTTGACGACGGCGCCGACCAATCCGCCGGCCACATCCGCCGCGCGCAGCGTGCCGTCGCCAAAATGCGCCGCGAGACTGAGGCCCTGATTGACGACGCCAATCGCTTCGGCGGTGCTCAACGTGGCGCTGGGCGATTTGAGTTTGGTCTTGCCGTCGCTGGTGGCGCCGCTGCGCAATTCGCGGAACACGGTGACGACGCGGCGAATTTCCTCCAACGCGGGCGGTTCAGCGGGCAATTCAAGCGCGCGGCCAAGTTGCTCAACTCGTTGCTGCACGATCTGGACTTCTTCATCCGCGCTGTCGGGCAGCGGAAGGACGACCGTGTTGAACCGGCGCCGCAATGCGCTGCTGAGTTCGTTCACGCCGCGGTCGCGATTGTTGGCCGTGGCGATGACGTTGAACCCTTTGACCGCCTGCACCTCGCTGCCCAACTCCGGCACCGGCAGCGTCTTTTCGCTCAAAATGGTGATGAGCGTGTCCTGCACGTCGGCGGGAATGCGCGTGAGTTCTTCCACGCGCGCCAATTTGCCTTCCTGCATGGCGCGCATCATTGGACTTGGCACGAGCGCCTTGGAGGATGGCCCTTTGGCGAGCAGTTCCGCGTAATTCCAGCCGTAGCGCAGACTCTCCTCGCTCGTCCCAGCCGTGCCTTGCACGAGCAACGTGCTGTCGCCGGAAATGGCGGCGGAAAGATGTTCGGCCACCCAGGTTTTCGCCGTGCCAGGCACGCCGAGCAAAAGGAGCGCGCGATCCGTGGCGAGCGTGGCGATGGCGATTTCAACGAGGCGGCGTTCGCCGATATATTTTGGCGTGATCACCGTGCCGTCATCAAGCTTGCCGCCCAACAGATATGTCGCCACGGCCCAGGGGGAGAGTTTCCAATTGGGCGGGCGCGGTTTTGAATCCGCGCTTGCGAGCGCCTTTAGTTCGCCGGCGAATTGTTGCTCGGCATGTTGACGGAGTTGGTTGTTTGTGGATTGTGAGTTCATGTGTTTGAATGTTCGTTGACAAATGCGGCGCGCAGGTCGGCGCGGAATTGCGCCACCGCGAAGAATTCCTCCGCGCCCTTGGACCAGAATTCCCAACCTTGCGCCTCAATCGGCCAACCCGCCGGCACTTCGGGCAAGATTGATGGAGCCAGCCGCGGAACGAAGTCCTTTATTTGATTGCGCAACTGCCAGTCGTTCGATGGTTCGGCGCTCAATCGCCTCAGCCACGCCAGCACCGTCCGGCTGAATTGAACACTCCATTCCCCCGGGCAATGCGCAATGAGAGTTCCGTGAAAATCGCGGGTTTTCGCGTCGTTGGCCGCCAGCAGTTCTGAGAGCCGCAATTCGCGTTGCGTGCGAAACATCGCGGAAAGGAGCCCCTCAAACTTGTCGAACTTCTTGCCGTCAAGCGCCGCGCCAAACAGGACGTCCGCCCAGTCCGCGCTCCTTTGCCGGATGGCGGCGCGCGTCCAGGCTTCGAACAACTCCTTCTTCCATTCGCTTTGAAGCGAGGCGGCAAGAAGGTCAGCCGGCGAGATGCGCCAGTCATTCGTCCAAAGTTCGAGCGGCACAAACTCCAATATCTGAATCAGCCACCAGGCTTTTTCGCCAAGACCCTGCGGCGGTTTCGGTTCCACGCCGTCGCGTTGCATCGCCTTGTCACATCCGGCTGGGAGCGTCACTTCGATAACGGCTGGCCTGCCTTTCTTAAGCCTCAGCAAACTGCCGGTTTCTCCGGGAATATACTTCAACAACGGCCTCGCGCGGTCGGTCATTCGCTTGACCAATCCTGAATTCGCCAGCCGCCCGAGCAATGCGGATGCCGTTCGACGAACCTCCTTGCGCTTGTCGTCCAGGGCCGCTTCAAGAAAAGGCTCGTCCTCGACGCACACGCCAATCTCGATGGCCGCGATGAACCGCGACCGATCTTCGGGCGTTTCTTCCTTCCAGGTGGAGGAAAGCACTTCGCGGGCGCGCGCGGGACTAATACGTCGAAGTCGTCGAAGAAATATGAGCCGTGCAGGCGGCTCGCCAACTTGCCAGATCGCTTCATCCTCGCTTGTGGCGCCGCCGACGTACGCCCATTCCGGATTTTGCGCCGCCAGCCAGCGCCCGCGTGCTCCGAGAATCGGCAGGATCGCTTCGCGCAGTTCAGGTTTTCCGCTGCCCAAACTCAGCAGGGATGGCAACGCTTCCGGCAGCGCGATTTGCTTTGCCTTTGCCGCCAGTTCAAGGACTTCCGGCAGCAACACAGTGTATTCGCCGCTCAGCAAACGCAGCAGCAACGACCCTGCCCTGGCATTCATGTGCGCCAACTCTTCGGGCGGGCACTGATCTGAAAGCGGGCCTGTGTCAAGTGACGGCAGACATCCGATGCGTTCGTGCAAACCGGACAACGCCGCGGATGTCAGCAATGCCTCTTCACGATGATTTACATCAACCTGCGCCTGCAATTGATCGAGCGGCCGACTCCCCTGCGGCGCGGCGAGAGGCTGCCGTTCCGTGCCGAGCAGCGCCACTTGTGTCAATTCCTCAAAATTCATACGCGCAGAAACCTCCCCTCGGCCCAAACGCTCAACGGCCGCAACTGTTCGCCATCCCATTCGCCCGCCAGAGCCATTGGGCAGCCGCCCGCGAGTGCGACCAACTTCCACGCGTCTGCGTCGGAAATCCTTAATGGCAGACAGCAGCCGGCGGCGTCCCGCACGATCCAGCCGTGCGCACGCCGCGACGGCATGACTGCGGCGAGCCCAAAGGGGATGCGCTCTAGCCAGGGATTGGCCGTGAACGCCTCCGCCGCCAGCGCGTTCGCCGTGGCAATCGTTTCATGGGGCAGTCCCACGGCAGTCGTCGTTGGAGAACGCTGGCGTTGTTTCACCAGCGCCCGAAGCGGCCATGCGCCGCGAAAGAAGACCAGTTCGGCGTCGAGCACTGTTCCCGGCGCGAGCGTGATGTCCAGCGGTTGGTTGGGACTGGCACTAAAACTGAGGCTCAAAGCGAACCGTCTGGACGCGGCGCCAAACAACCAACTCCGCTGCACCTTCAGGCGCTCGTCCTCTTCCACGCATTGACCGACGACCAGCCACTGATCTTGAACGCCCGCCTGTTCCAGCGCCTCCTCCTGGTTCGCCGTGAAACCGATTACCGTGCGAATGTCGGCTTGGGTGGCGGGCGGCAGGGAAGTGATTCGCAACCAGCCCTCCCGGACCAGATGCAACAGCGAAGCCTCGCGCAGAAGACGGGTTGGCCAGCGTTCACCGGTGGTTGAAATCCCATCCAGAGCGCGAACACGCCGGGCCAAACCCGGCGCTTGCGCGTCCACCAGCCGCGCAGCCGGAGTCTCCCAGAAACTGGATGGCTTGCCAGGCAAGGTGGCAAAGCCGTTGCGAACGAGGTCCCCCAGCCAGATTCCCAGTTCGTCCAATCCGGCGCTCACTTTGGCTTCGCGCGACGCCGCGCGTTTGTCCGCCGCGGCGGCAGCCTTCTTTTCGGCCTCCGGGTCCGGCGGTGCCTCGGGCGTTCCAGCCTTCGCGGATTTCCTCTCCTTTTCTGATCGCCTGGCGATCCACTCCGTCGTCCATGCGGGCGGCTGTTTTTCCGTCATGGCTCCCGGTTGCTGCGCCACAATCAGGAGCAGGCCAAGTCCATGCTTGCAGGGAAATTTGCGGCTCGGACAGGTGCATTTGAAGGCGAGTCCGCCCAAATCAACGCAGGTTTGATAGGGATCCTGTCCACTGCCTTGAATTGTTCCCCACGCGCAGTTTGGCTCCATGCCCAAGGTCTTCCATTTGCGCGGGACAGAAAGGTCCTTGCCCGATTTCGCTGCTGACGCGTCGGGGGCGAGCGCAATGACTTGTTCAGCCGTCCAAGACATATCGGATGCGGCGAGAATGCCGCTCCGCCGGCTAAAAAGGAAGAACAAGGTTTCGCCTGCCTGCATCCCGTTAGCATCGGGCAGATGAAATGCGCCTATATCTCTGGATTCTTGACGACGAGACAGAGGTGAATGGCTGGGTTTTCGGCCATGAAGGACCAATAAACAAAATCCGGCGAATGCCTTTGCACGGCATCCATCAGCACTAACGGGAATTGATCTTTGGGATGGAAGAACGCGAACAGGGCCGACGTGTCAGCGTAAACGAGCGGCATAGTTGCGCGCTTTTCTTTCCCTCAAAACCCGATTGGCGCGCTTTGACCCCGGCTTTTTCTGGGCCTTCCAGACTTCCGCCATCATCTCCGGCCATTCCGGGTCAACGGTCTCTGACGCAGGAATCAGAAAGGCTTCTGCCCGCCGTTGCCGCAAGACGCGAAACCGCTCGCCCTGCCGGGCGCGATCCAGCAATTGCCCGGTTTTTTCATGCAGCGTTTTTGAACTCACGTCTGTCACACTTCACATTAGACACCTGCCAGGTGTCACCGCCAAGCCACTTTAAAGGAGGGCAAGTTGCTGTCCGTTCGGCTCGCGCAAACTGCTGACACCCAGACCCAGCAACCGTAGCGGGCGCGAAACCAGTTTCTCCCGGCCCAGCAGAAAGCAACCCAGCCGGTAGATGTCAGCGGCTTCAGTGATCGGTTCCTCAACTGAAATCTGGCGCGTAAGGGTCGTGAAATCACTGTAGCGCACCTTCACTTGAACGGTGTGCGCACCCAGTCGTCTGTGTTTGAGCCGGGCCGCAATGTCCGCCGCCTGTTCTTTCAGGCAGGCCCGCAGCACCTTCCGGTCGTCGGTGTCTTTGAGAAACGTTTCTTCGCCGCTGATGCTCTTGATCTCGTCTCCAATTTCCAGCGGACGGTCGTCTTCACCGAACGCAAACTGCTTCAGTTTCGGCCCGAATGAACCCACCAAGGCGCGCAGGTCACCTTGGTAATCCTGCAAGTCCCCGACGGTGACGATGCCCGCCCGGTTCAGCACCTGTTCGGTGACTTTGCCGACCCCGTAAACCACCCGCACCGGCAGCGGCCGCAGGAACGAAACCTTCTCATGATCAGAAATAACCGTGAGTCCATCAGGTTTCTTGTGGTCGCTGGCGATTTTGGCCAGCAGTTTGTTGGACGCAATGCCGATGGTGGCAGTCAACTGGCGCTCGGACAGAATCCGCTCTTTCACGTGCCGCGCCAAGGGCACTGCCTTGAGCAGCGAGGCGTCCGCGCTCTCCGCCTGACTGAGGGTGGAGACGTCGAGATACGCCTCGTCAATGGACATGGTTTCCACCACCGCTCCGGTTTGGGCGACAATCCGCATGATGTGCCGTGATTCTTCCCGGTAATGATCCATGCGCGGACGCACGAAAACGCCCTTGGGGCAAAGTCGTCCCGCCGTCGCGCTGGGCATGGCGGAACGCACGCCAAACTTCCGCGCCTCATAGCTGGCGGCGCACACCACTCCGCGTTGTGTTGGAGGCGCGCCGACGATCACCGGCCGGCCACGCAGACCAGGAATGTCTCTTTGTTCCACGGAAGCGTAAAACGCGTCCATGTCCAAATGGAAGATGACACGAAACATCGTGGCGGGAGATTACCACGGATGCTGGAAAGGCAGAAGACCCCTCATGCCCGGTCCGCCGCTCGCGCCAGTCGGAAATCTGCCGCGCATTCAGTCTGCCCGATTTGTGCGATGCGGATACCGGCACCAAACAGGCTTTCTCCATTTGCATCACCGCGTCGTGTTCAACACCTTCGCCCCACTGCCGGCATTCCACACGCTCAGCGCGAAGTCCTTGGCTCGCGGGAGCGGGAGAAGGTGGCCACAGGCCGGATAAGGGTCGTCGGGACGAAATCAATGCCTTCGCGAATTTACCGCGCAGCGGGTCGTCCGTATAAGCCGACGGATTGGCGACAATGGCGGCGACTTCCTCGTGCAACCGCGATTTGTCGCCGACGCCAAGAATGAACTTGGCAACAAAATCCGTCGCTCGTCGCGTCGCCTCGCCGAGAGGCACGCCCAGTCTCAGAAAATCTCTGGCGTTCATTTCGTTCGATCCAAACTTACTTGTGAATTAGCCGGAGAGCGAGTTTCACCCCCCGCTATCCAGGCCGTCTTGTTGCTTATTCCCGCACGAACAGGCCGCGTCAAGTTTGTGGCGGGAGATTTCATCACAGATCCGCTGCCACCCGGTGCGGACTTGGCATGGGTCAGCGCCATTGTTCACCAAAATTCCCGGAAGCAGAATCGCCAACTCTTTGCCAAGGCATTCCATGCGCTGATGCCAGCGGGACGGATTGTCATCCGCGATATCCTGATGCATCCGACCCACACGCACCCGGTGGCGGGCGCGTTGTTTGCCGTGAACATGCTCGTCGTTGCGGAAAACGAAGCCGTCGCAAGGCGCGCTGAAACGCGGCTTGGCCCCGCGCCGGGCGCGACTCCACCGGCCGCCGCGCCGCCAACTCCGGCGGCGCCGTTTTCACCCGTCGTGCGCGGTCGCGTGCTGGAAGAAAAGCCGCGCGCTCAAACCGCTTCGCGCGCTCACGGCGGAAGTTTGTCGGTGATTTCGTTGCCGGCGGGAATCGCCGGCTCGCGCTGATTGCTTTCGGCTGGTGGCGGGAGGGCAATGGCTCACGCCGGGCAAATCGTTGAGCCGTCAAGCAAACTTCGCAAATACCCGCTTGCGTTTCCGCGCCCGTTGCCAATAATCATGCGGCATGAATAAAGACGCCACCGCCCGCTTCAGCGTTTCGTTGCCCCGTGTGCTGCTCAAACAACTGGACGAGATGACCGGCGAAAAGGGCTACGACAACCGTTCGCTCGCCATCGCCGACATGATTCGCGATAAGTTGGTCGAACATCGGCAGAAGTTCAGCAGCGAGGAGATTGCTGGAACCATTACCTTGGTGTATGACCATCACAAACATAGTCTTCAATCCGTATTGACAGACATTCAGCATGATCACCAAGACGTGATTATTTCCACCGTCCACGTCCACCTGGACCACCACAATTGTATGGAGGTGATCCTGGTGCGCGGCAAGGCTGGCCCGATCCGGAAAATTGCCGATGAACTTATCGCCGCCAAGGGAGTAAAACACGGCAAGCTGACCGTGACGACGACAGGGCACGACCTTCCAAGCTAATCACCCCCCAACAGCCGTCGCGAGCTTTTCGTCCGGCGTGACCGGTTTCATGAATGCTGCGCTCGGTGTTCTTCTTGCCCTTTTTAATGTTTTAGCCATGCCTTCGTTTGCCCATTGGGTCCAAGGACGGCAATCCTAATCTTCGAGCGTTGCGATAAAACTGAAACCCTGTAAAGTAACTCGACCGAAAGGAATTCCATTATGATGACTCGAAGAGAAGCCCTGAAAACAACGGCGCTGGCCTCGGTCGCCTATGCGGCGGCCTCGCCCTTGCGCATGGCCAACGCTCAACCGGCTCAAGGAGCGGGCGCCACAAGCCCCGCCGGCGGCCCTTACACATTGCCGCCGCTGCCCTATCCGTTCGACGCCCTCGAACCCCATATTGACGCCCAGACGATGCAAATCCATCACGATAAACATCACGCGGCTTATGTGGCGAACTTAAACAAAGCTGTTGCTCCATTTCCGGAACTCGGACAGAAGCCAATAGAGGATTTGCTCAAAGACTTAAATGCGGTTCCCGAAAAAGTTCGCACCGCCGTCCGCAACCAGGGCGGTGGTCATTACAACCACTTGTTGTTCTGGCAAATGATGAACAAGAACGCAGGCGGCGAACCGTCCGGCGAACTGTCCAAAGGGATTGATAAATCGTTTGGCAGCTTCGGTGCGTTCAAAGACCAATTCACGAAGGCTGCGGTGGGCCAGTTCGGCAGCGGCTGGGCATGGCTTGTTTCAGACGGCGGCGATTTGAAAATCGAATCCACTCCCAATCAGGACTCGCCCATCAGCGAAGGCAAACAACCCTTGCTCGGCTTGGACGTTTGGGAGCACGCTTATTATTTGAAATACCGGAATCGTCGGCCGGAATACGTGGCCGCTTGGTTCAACGTCATCAATTGGGATTACCTCTCCCAGAGATTCCAAAGCAAGGGGGCCTCATAGCCTATGACAACGCCTGGTCCTGACCGCTGCGCACCCTTTCTCAAGGCCTTGGCCGACGGGACTCGATGGCGGATCGTGCAGGAATTGCTGGCCGGCCCTGAGACCGTGAGCGAACTGGCGGAACGGCTGAAGGTTTCCCAGTACAATGTCTCCAAACATCTTCGCGTATTGCGGGAATCCGGCATCCTGGAGACCATCAAGCGCGGAAAGCACGTTCATTGCCGGATTGTGCCGGACTTCCAGCGCCGCGTAGCTAAAAACAAAAATCAGCTTGATTTGGGCTGCTGCGTATTTCGATTTGATGGCCCGAAAAAGTGACATGCGTCCTTCGCGCAATAAGGCGGAAAATCAGCTTGCCCCCCGCGGGCCATACATGCACAATTGCGCATATGTTCAGAATTCAAATCACGGGCGGCGCGGCGGCAGAGTGCCGCCGAATTCTGCGCCCATGAACACACAGCCTGTTCTTGATCCCATGAAAGCGATTGCCGCTTTGCTGGCCGCTGTCCTGTTGTTGTCCGCCCGTTTTGCCCAGGCGGAGCCGTTGTACACCCCCAATGCGGATTTTGGACTGCCGCTGGTCACGAATCTCGATACAGACGTGGCCACGAATATGGTCGTTTGGGCGACTTCCCCGCCGGATGCTGAAGGCGGCATTGGCGTGTTCGGCAACTTGCCGGGTGACGGCGAGTATATCACCAATTGCATCGGCCATCAGGCCGCCTACCTTTTCAATGAGGGCGGGCTGGCCATGTTCCAGGACTTCGACTCGGTTGATTCCGAGGGCGCCTCAAACGTATTCCTCTCCACTTTTGACGTCGGGCGAACCTACAAACTGACCGCGGGGCTGATTGCGAGCATTGACTTTGGCGACGCGCCGGGGTCGAGCCTGGCCATGAGCGTCTATTACCGCGACAAGAAGTTCATGGTAACCATCGCCTCCACGAACATCGTTTACGATACCAATGTGTTTACCACCATAACCGGGTTTGTTCCCTTTGAATTGGATGTCCCGCCCGTGCAGCCGGACGACGCCTGGGCGGGAAAACACATCGGCATCCGATTTCTCTGCACCACCTTTGAGACGAACCTCGAGGGCGGGTTTTGGGACGTTGGAAATGTCGCGTTATCCTCCTCGATCCATGTCCCCAATGCTGATTTTGCCTTGCCGCTGGTGACGGACTTTGCGACCGACGTCAATACGAACATGGTGTCGTGGGAGACATTTCCGCCGCAGACCTCCGGGGCCATCGGCGTGTTTGGAAATTTGCCCGGTGACGGAGAATACATTACCAATTGCGTCGGCGGCCAGGCCGCCTACCTCTTCAACGATGGCGGGCTGGCTTTCTTTCAGGACTACACGGCCACCGATTCGACCGGCGCGCAAGACACGAATTTTACCGCAACGTACGAGGCGGGCAAATCCTACACCCTGTCCGCCGGCCTGATTGGCAGCACCAATTTTGGCATGGCGCCGGGATCTTCCATCGAAATGAGCCTCTATTATCTGGATGGTTCCAACAACATGGTGACGGTGGCCGCCACCAATATCGTCTATGATACCAATGTATTCACCAGCATCTTCGGTTTTGTCACTTGCCAATTGGCCAGCCCGACCGTCAACCCCACTGACCCGTGGGCCGGCCAGCACATCGGCATCGAGTTCCAATCGGCCACTTTTGATACCAACCTCGAAGGCGGTTTCTGGGATGTGGGCAATATCGCCTTGTCTGAATCTCTGACGCCGATTTTGGTCAATCCGGCCGTGGCGAACGGGCAGTTTCAGGTGACCTTGAAGAGCGATCCGGGCCTGTCCTTTCAGATTCTGGCCGCCCGCAATTTGACCTCGCCCGCCTGGGCGACAGTGACCAGTTTGACCAATGTGACCGGCATGGATTCTTTTGTTGACAGTTTGACCAATGGACCGCAACGCTTTTACAAGGCCCAACAATCGCCGTTACCATGACGGCAGCTTGAGATGATGCCGACGGGTCAGCCAGCGCGACCAGCACGGGGATTTACGCTGGTCGACTTATTGGTTGTCATGGCCATCATCGCGCTGCTGGCCGCGCTGTTGCTGCCATCGCTGGGCGTGGCCAAAGCGAGAAGCCGGCGCGCGGTCTGCATCTCCAATTTGCGGCAGGTCGGCATCGCCATCCGTGCCTACTCGCTGGATTACGGCGGCTGCATTCCCTGCGGCCCGAAGGCCCCGGCGTTCCTGAACCCATACGATCTCTATCCGTCCACCGGCGCGCCCACCAGTCTCATCTCGTTATCGAGTGGGGCGCCGGTGGGCCTGGGCCTCCTGCTGCCGGGGCCGCTGGCCAGCCAGCCCAAAGTGCTGTTCTGCCCGGGTAGCGATCAGCCCATCAACGCGGACGCCGAACTTGCACAAGTGGGAGCCGGGCAGGCGCAATGCAGCTATTACTACCGGCACGCGGGCAATACGAACTTATTTGACACGGAATCAACCGGCCTTCCGCCCAGCCGGATCACCTTGGACAATTTGGGCAACAATACGAGCGGCCAGCCGATCCGCGCGCTGGTGATCGACGCGCAGTTCCTGTGCGGATCGGGCCTGGCGTCGTTCGGCATTTTCCCCAGCACCCATCATCAGCAGCAATTTGCGGACATTCTGTTCGCCGACGGCCACGCCGCGTCGCGGCCCAATAACGCGAACCAGTTTACCCTCAGCGTGAACCTCTCCAATTTAACGGACTCGTTTGCGCTGATCCTCGCCATTCTGGAGCGAGCCGACGCGGAACCATGAGAACAAGCGCTGATTTGATTGTTTTGATCCTATGATTGACTTATGAATGCGGCAACCGCATCTGGGCAAAAGAAAAAAGAACAGTTCGGAACGGAGGCCGCCACCTTCAATCTCGACGGTCAGACCGTTGATGTCCTCGATTTGAAGACGTTGCTCATCACGCGCGGGATCAACGTGCCGCAGGAGATCACCGGGCGGTTCGGACGCACCCATCGGCTGGCGCCCACGAGCGATCCCTTCGCCTGCAATTGCCTTCTCTTGCCGGGCGGCATCCCGGCGCACATGTTCCATGTCGGCCCCGACGCGGATTTCAGTCTTGCCGTCAACTCTGCCGGCAGTCCCTGCCTGACCTGCCGGGGCCAGCCGGTGACCCAAGTGGACTTTCCCCCGGCGACGCGTTTCTATGAACAGCAAACCCGCGACGGATTCCCCTTCCGGATGATGGCCGTGCTGCAGGGATTGGACGTTGTTTCCTTTCCGTATTTATGGCCCTGCCAGTTCGCGCTGGGGGGACAGCCCTGTCATTTCTGTTATCAGGGCAACATGACCATGGCGATGAGACAAGCCGGGCAACCGCTGCCTCCCATTGCGTCGCCGAACGACGTGGCCGATGCGGTCGAATACGGCGTGCGTGATTGTGGCATCCGCGATGTCCAGTTAACCGGAGGGTCCGAAGTGGATTCCGCCCGTGGTGAAGTCCCGCTGGTCGTGGACATCCTTGCTGCCATAGACCGAAGGTTGGGCTTGGACAACATCCCGGGAGAAATCTACGCTTACACCAGCGCCCCCAAAGACCCCGCCGCGGTGGACGCGCTCTTTGCGGCAGGAATGGATCGGGTGGCTTATGACCTCAACGTCTGGGATGAGGCGATTTTTGAACAGGTGTGTCCGGGCATTTCCCGGCATGTGGGTCGAGAACAACAACTGCGCGCCTTGGAATATGCTGCCCGGCGGCACGGGCCAAACAAGATATGCAGCGCATTTGTCATCGGCCTTGAGCCGCTGGAAAGTTTGCTGGCTGGGGCCGAATATGCCGCCCAGCGCGGAATTGTGCCTCTATTTTCGATCTGGCTGCCCCACCACCGTCCTGTGCGAGGCTCCACCACTCCGCCGCCCCTTGATTATTATCGCCGGGCCCGCCAGGGATTCGCCAATCTGTTTGCCAGATACAAACTGGAGCCGCCGGGTGCCTCGGGATTGAACGTCTGCATGTGCCGGGATTTGTACGCACGCCGGCAATGTGCTGGCTCAATCTAATTCTTGCCGTTGGCGTAATCGACGCGCTCATTCTTCCCTTTGGGTTGACCATAAACTGCCGGTTCGCTCGTCACCAATGGCCCAACAAACCTATCTTCGGGACACCCATCTGAATCAGCAACACGTCTATGTCGAGCCGGATTTTATCAGTCGGGGCGCCGGCTTGGTGCAGAACCCTTGCCACCGCCGCCGGATCTGCATTCAAGCCGAATATCGTGGCATCATTCGAAACGGCCAAGCTCCGGCAACGCGCGCTGGGACAAATCGGTGCGCGAGGCCATTGCGCAGACGCCCGCGCTGGACCGCCCGCCCCCGGCCAGCTTTCCAGCGCGGGTGTTGGTTCGTTTTGACGTGCAGGAATCCACCGAACCCCTCATGCAGTGACTCTGTGAAGAAATCCAGCCATACCCATTACGGCACGCTCAATGAGCTGAACATCACGCCGTTGCTTGACCTGGCATTCGTGGACATCACCAAGGTCGGTCTTGCCACCGCCTGGTAACAGGGAGGTCAAATTGGCGCCTCATCTGCCCCCCAAAACCCCTTGTGCTGAACGTGGCAAGGCAAGCTGTTCCTGTGCGAATTCGAGCACCTCTCCCACACCCACGACTCCGCAACATAACGCTCTCCATAGAACCTGAAATAATAATCCGCGCGTCGGCGCAGTTGGGATTGACGCCAGCGGGCGCGAAGCAGCAGCACGAAAACGCCCTTGGGACAAAGTCGTCCCGCGCCGTCGCGCTGGGCATGGCGGAACGCACGCCGAACTTCCGCGCCTCATAGCTGGCGGCGCACACCACTCCGCGTTGGGTCGGAGGCGCGCCGACGATCACCGGCCGGCCACGCAGACCAGGAATGTCTCTTTGTTCCACGGAAGCGTAAAACGCGTCCATGGGAGCACGTCAGCGCTCGGGCGTCAGTTATGTTGACTACGGCTGCGGCAGCGGCGGGCCGACTTCGAGGCGATAGAATTCCGCCGGCGCCGTGGCCGGGTTCGTGTCTGTCCACTGGAAAAAGCCCGGCGGCGAGTTGGTGATGAAGAGCGTGCTCCAGTTCTCCAAGTTCAAGGACCCCTGCACGGCGTAATCGGGTCCCACAATGCTGTTGGTCACGTGCATGGTGAAATGGCCGTTGCTCCAACCGACCATCGGCACGGTGGGCAACGCCAGCGGATTGACCGTGATGGTGAAGTTCTGCGTGGCGCTCAGGCTCGATAAGCCGGGGACCCCCACTGTCAGCACCACCGGGTTGACAGTGTTGGCGTAGCTCACGGCGGGCCGCCAACTGAAGGTGGCGCTGGTGTTGTTCGTTTGAGCAAGCGTGGCGCCGGCCGGCGCGCTGGGAAGACTGAAGGCCAGCGTCGGCGGCGGCAAGTTTGTGTCCGTGGCCGTGGCGGTAAGCGTAACGGTCTGGCCCACATTGACGGTCTGATTGGCGATCGCCGCCAGCGTCGGCGCGGTGAGAACCGGGAGGAAACCCGCGCTGACATAGTCAATCACCGAGGTGTTGAGCACGGCGTTGTCATGCGCACAGACGGCCAAGCCAACATAAGCACCGTTGGACATGGTGATGCTGGCGCTTCCAAACGCGGTCCAATTAGTGCCATCCGGCGACCAATAGCCCTGGAAATTGCTGTTGGTGCGCGTCAGCCGCACCCAGTTTGGCGCCGTGCCAGGAGTGCTCGTGGAGCTGCTGGATCCGCCGGTGGTCGGGCGCCACAGGAACTCAATTCCAGCGCTTGGCTCCATATCCACCAAGCAATGGACGGAATCCGCGGCCAGTGACTCGCGGATCATCACGGCCGCCTTGGCGTTGGAATCGGTGTCCTCAACGCTGGCCACAAAGGCCCGAATGTCGCAGTTGGTGCAGTCCGGCACATGGACATAAACAAACTGAAACGCGTCGTCGGTCCCCCAGATGTCCGCGCCGGAACCGGAGATGGTGAATTGGCCGCCGCAGTACGAAACGCTGCCCGGCAACCCGATGGCTCCAATGTCCGCATTCAGCCAGGGTGACGGCGGAGCTTCGCCCGGCAGTGAGGCGCTGGCCTCCACCGAGGGCAAGCTCTCGCGGCTGGCATTCGTGATGGTGACCACATAATAATAGGGCCGGCATGTGGTGACGTTTGTGTCGCTGTAATTGGTGTCGGAGATGGATGAGGCGATGATAGTGTAAGGTCCGCCGCTGACGGTGGAACGCTTCACGTTGTAACTGGCGTCTGGCGAACCAATCCAATTCAACAAAATCTGCCCGCTGCCAGCCCTCGCCGTCAGGCCGGTGACAATAGCTGCCGGCGTGGCGCTGACTTCCGCGGAATTAACACTGGTGCCCACGCCATTGGCCGTGACCGCATAATAATATGTTGTCAGGTTGGTGACAGCGTTGTCGTCGTAACCCAAGTTCACGCTCCCGATGTTGCCGGCGATGAGCGTGTAGGGACCGCCGCTGGTCGTGGCCCGCCACAGGTTGTAGGTGGTCGCCCCCGGCACGACATCCCAAGTGACCCTCGCCTGCGCACTGCCTCCGACGGCTGCTACTCCCGCGGGAGCGGCGGGTGGCGGCAGCGTGGCTGCCTCGGTAATAGTGACATGCGTCGAGTTTAATCCGGTTGAAGTCGCCGTCAAAGTGATTGTGCCGGGTTGATTGATGGATTGGACGATGACCTCGGCCAGACCGTTAAAGACGGAGCGCTGACTGGTGTTCTTGTCCGCCTCGTGAGAACTGGGATCGCCGTTGCCGACCCCAAGAATGGAGCCGCCAGTGATGGTGAAACTGATGAGATTGCTGGCGATGGGCACCACCAAGCCTTGGGCATCCAGGACAGCCACCTTGACGACTGAAACATCGCGGCCGTCGGCCAGAATGGTGCTGCGGTCGGGAAGCAGCGCGATGGCCGCCGGCGCTCCGGTGGTCAGGACGGTATTGGTGATCACCGGCACGCCGTTGTTATAGCCAACGGCCTGGAGCGATCCGGGCGCGTAAGGCACGTTGTCCCATTCGACGTGGCCCTGAACGTTGAGCGCTTGCTCTCCCATGCTCACGCCGTTGGTCAACAATTCCACCGTCTGGCAATTGCCGAAAACCCAGATGTTGATGGGCTGTCCGGGTGTGTCCCAGTTCCAAGGCGGGAACACATGCAAGACGGGTTTGTACGTCCAATTGGCCTGATAATAGTAAAAATTATCCTTCGGAAAGCCACAGGTGTCCAACGTGCCAAAATGCGAGTTGATGCAGGGCCAGCCGTAGGGTGTCGGCTCGCCCCGATAATCAAAACCCGTCCACGAGAACCCGCCGCTAGCCCAGGGTCGGGCATCGTAATAGGGCCACCACGCTTCGGCCGGCTCGCCCCAGCCCACCCCGGCATTCTCGATGTCGTAGCCCCAGACGTAGCCGTTGACCGTGTCATTTGTGTACATGCCACGATCGCTCACCAGGCTGGACGTTTCCGTGCCGATGATCGGCTCGTTGGGGTAGCCGGCGTGGAACGTATCCTGGGAGCCTAGCGAATAATTGAAGCCATTGACATCCAGAACCAGGCTAAAGCCAGCTCCCCAGTCATTGAGTGCGGCGGTGCATAAGCGCGTCGAGTCCATCGAATGGACCAGGTCCTGCATCACCCCTATGATCGTAGCGCCCGCGGTCGTGGTTTGGAGGGGCTCCTCATTGCACAGCGACCACATGAAGACCGAAGGATGATTCCGGTCACGGCGGATTTGGCGGCTCAACTCATTCAAAGGCTCCGCATTGGTGCCAAGGCGGCGATTTTCATCCAGCACCAACATTCCCAACTGGTCGCAGGCGTTGAGAAAGGCCGCGGTCGGCTCGTTATGCGAAGTGCGGCAACCCGTCACACCCATCTCCTTGAGCCTTTCGACGCGGAAATACCATAAGCGGTCGGGCAGGGCCGATCCCACCCCCGCGTGATCCTGATGGTTGCACATCCCCTGGATTTCCACGTGCTGGCCATTGATGAAGACGCCGTAGTTTGTGCTAATCGATACCGTCCGCACGCCAAACGGGGTGTTGTAAATATCCGCGACCGCGTTCTGATTGCTAACCGTGGTGACCAGGTTGTAAAGATAGGGCGTTTGCGGGGACCACAAATTGGCCGTCATCGTCACCATCTGCGTTACGACCAAGTCCTGGCCGCGTGGCACGCTCACCGCCGAAGTGACGGTGGCAACCGCATTGCTGTTGGCATCAAGAATCGTCGAAGTCAAACTGCCCGCGCTCGTTTCAGTCCCGCTTTCGTTGGTGATATCAGTCTGCACGGTGATAGTGGCATTGGAACCCACCAGCGAAGTTGTTGCCACATAGGTTCCCCATTCCGCCACGTGAACGGGATTCTCCCTCGTCAGCCAGACATGCCGGTAAATGCCGGCGCCTTCATAAAACCAACCCTCAAACCGGCTGGCATCCACCCGCACCACCAGCACATTGGTGCCGCCGGGATTGGCAAATTGAGTGACATCAAAATTGAAGCTTTCGTAGCCGCTGACATTCCGCCCCAGAATGTGCCCGTTCAACCACACCAGACAATTGCGATAGACGCCGTCAAATTCCAGCCACAGCGCCTGGCCGGCATCACTCGCGGGCAAGGTGAACGTGTGACGATACCAGGCAATCGTGTTCGCTGTGGCCGCTCCGGTCATGCCGGATTTGAAACCGTGGCCGCCGTCTGCGCTGGAACTGAACGGCAATTCAACCGCCCAATCATGCGGCAGATTCAGTTGCCGCCAGGTGCTGTCATCGTAGCTCGTCTGCACAAAGGAAACATTCTCCCCCGCGTGCGTGGCAAGGATATCAACCCGGATGGACTCCATGTAGGTTTCGGATTCGGTGTTTGTCGCGCCGCCAATTTCATCGGAATCCAGCTTCGCCAGATCGGGGATTTCGGGATAGAAGGTGACGTTGGTGGTGACATCCACCGGATCACCCAGTTCAAACCGCCAGTTAAGATCCTGCAAAATCCGGGCGCGTAATGAGGCCGTAAAACTGACCAGCGTGTTGGCGGCTATCGTATTGGGCGGAATGGCCTGATCGAGAATGCCATTGATGATGAGCGTGTAGTTGCTGCCGTACACCAACGGCGCCGTGGTCAGGATGACCGACGAGCCACCCGCGACGAGGGACGCGGCCGTGACGGCCAGGCCATCGCTGAAAACATAATTCGCCAGATTCGTGGCGCTGGCCGCTTGGAGTGTCTTGGAGAAATCCAGTTCAACATTCGTGCTGCCGACATTGTAGCCGTTCAAAACCACCGGTGGATTCGTGTCCAGCGTCACCGAAAGCGCGACCGGAGCGCTGGTCACCGCGCCATAACTGTTGCTGAGCACCAGTTCATACGAACCGGAGTTAGTGAGCGCCGCGTTCAGCGCCAGCATATTGGTGACGGCCCCGGGGATGTTGGTGTATCCGCCGCCGTTGCTAAACTGCCATTGAAAGGCAAGGGGTTGCGCGCCCGTCACGCTGGCCGCAAAGGTCACCACCGTCCCGGCAAACACATTGTTCGTGGGCGATACCGTCAGTTGGTTGATGCTGGCCAACTCTGCGGGTGCTATTCCCAAGTCGAAAACCGCGTCGAAATCATGGCTGGCGCCGAAGATGATCGGCCCGCCGGCCGGCTGAAAAAGCCCAATCTGGCCTCCGTCGTACGGATCGCCGCTGGCCACGGCCAGCGCCTCCCAACCGACGGTCGAGCTCGCCTTGCCGAACGACCAGGCGAATGTTGAGTTCGCAGCCAGCGCCAGAGAAAGCCCGCTCCATTGCAGCCAATCGCCGTCATTGAAGGTGACATTGCCCGAGAGGTAGGTTTGCAACAGCGTGGCCGTGCCGCCGGACACGGAATAAAGGTGGAGGTAATAGGGCTGGGGCGTTCCGATGCCGTCGTAGGAATCCAGCCCGGCGGTCATCAGCGACACTGACGAGAGCAGGTATCCAGACGAATTGGACGCCGTGGTGAAGGTCTGGCCCGGTTCCCCATCGTCATGGCCGGTCTGGTTGTCGGTGTAGTAATTCAGCTCGTCGGGAAAGGTTTGGTTGCCCGCGGTACTGAACTGGGTAATATCATTTGACCCCGGGGTTGGGGCGGTGGGGCCTAGGTCCGCCAGGGTTTGCGCCCGGATTGCCCCCGCCAATACCATCAGGCCACCAACCGTCAGCGCCACTTTCGGCCGAAACCAGGCGACGACACCTGTGATTTGGAGATGAACAGAATACGGAGTAAAAGCCTTGTGATTCACTCCCAATCATTGCCATAAAAACGTGAGAGCTGCAATCCATTTTTGCGCCTGATCCAAACGTCATTCAGCCCCGGAATGTTACGGGCCTTTGGCCGCGTCAGACGTACCTCGTTGGTATCATAGTGCCAGCACATGCCTCACCGCCACGATCACCGTAGGCGCACGGACCGGGCCGCGCACGGTTTGAACGGCCTTTTCCTGCGGACCGATGGGCAGCGTGATCCACTCGTCCCAGGTCACTGGACGGATGTGGTGTTCGCCTTCGATTTCCAAGACGGTCGGCCGCCAAGTCATGACCTCCCAAACCTCCAAACGAACGCATTTGCCCAGCTTGCCCGGCACAATTCGGCTGATATAGTCACCGCATGAGGCGCTTTGACTATCCACGCGTCGTGGCCCGGTATTCTACAATAGTGGGCTTAACCGTCGGTTTCTTCATCTTTGCCGATCCGCCGGCATTGCCGGCAGAATCAACCTTTAACTGGAAAGGTGGCCCCGGCGGTTGGAATGATGCTTCTATGTGGGGCGGACTCGTTCCTTCGGGAACTACTGGTGCATGGATCAACGGCACGAAAGAGAAACCCGGTGAAGTGACGTTGGCAGGGGCTGATGCCTTGGTGAACCATCTCAGCATTGCCGACGGCGGCAACAGCGTCGCTTCTTTAGTGCTGGATGGACCAGCCTTGACCGTGAGCGGCACCGTTGACGTCGGCAAATACAACGGGTCGGAAGGGCGTTTGGTTATCCGTGCAGGTCGCGTGTTTGCCAGCACGATATTCGTCTCCGGCGGCGGCGGACCGGGTATGCGCGGACGCGGCACGATTGAGATTGACAGTGGTTCACTCGTTACGAAAGACATTGAACTTGCCGTGTCCGCCGGTTGCCATTCCACACTGCGCATCATCGGATCGAAGAGCTCCGGCATCGCCACGGAGGACGGGTTGCACATCGGTGTCTATAACTATCTCAGCCTGGAGAAGGAACCGCCTCCCAGTACGACCGAATTGATCTTCGACCTCGATGCCGACGGGGTGACGCCCATTTTTACATGGGGCAAGACGGAGGGGCGGGTCAACTTTCCGGTTCCCGATGGAAAAGGCAACGGCCTGGGCAGTTGCCGGCTTGAGGTCAATCTGCTCGCGCCGCCGCCGACCGGCGACATTCTGCTGATCGGGTGTGCAAATTTATGCCGCGGCACATTCACGGACCTGGCCGAGGGCAGGCCGGTGCGAGCGGAATTCAACGGAAAAACATACGAGTGGAAGCTAACCTATCGGGGTGGTCCAACCGGACATGACATCCTGTTGACCGACGCTCGCGTTGTCACCGCCGACGGCAAAATGGTTTCTTACGTGGACGGAAAACCGGCGAAGGCTTTCCGGTTCGATCGGACCCTGGTGGAATCCGCGTATCGGACGTTCTATAGGCAATCTGATGCGCAGGAACCTCCATTTGGCGATGCGACGCCCGCCTTTCCAGACGCCGAAGGATACGGCGCCTACGCTCGCGGCGGGCGAGGCGGACAGGTTCTTTTTGTCACGAATCTCAACGATTCGGGCCCCGGCAGCTTGCGCCAAGCGATTGAGACAAAAGGTCCCCGCACGATCCTCTTCCGCGTCGGGGGCGTGATCGAGACCAAGGGGCTGGAAATTCGTGGGCCGTACATCACCATCGCAGGCCAAACCGCTCCGAGGGATGGAATTTGCATCAAGCGTGTCGAGAGTGGAGCGGGTGCGCTCTCGCTCGTTGGAACGCACGACGCCGTCATTCGTTACCTCCGCATCCGCGCCGGCAACAACACCGGCCAGTTCCGGGGCGAGAGCTTCCGCGCCTCTGACAGCGACAACTTCATCATCGATCATTGCTCCTGCAGTTGGGGCAATCCAGAAACGCTTTCTGCTTCGGGGACGGCCGACCTTTACACCGTCCAGTGGAACTTAATTTCGGAAGGCAACGCCCAGCAGCAGCATGCCTTTGCGAGCATTGCGGCCGGCAACCGAAGCACCTGGCACCATAACCTCTTTGCCCACATGCTCAGCCGCGTTCCGCGCTGGGGCGACATCACCGTGCAATGCGATTTCCGGAATAACGTGATCTATGACTGGGGATTTTACTGCGGTTACGGAGATCTGCGGTCGTTAAACTACGTAAACAATTTCCTCCGCAGGGGCGCGTCCACGACTCAGAACCCGCCCCTTTTCGTTCTCGACCCGAAAGTAATCCTTCCGGGGTCGCTGTATGTCAACGGCAACATCATGGAAGGATTTCCGGAGGTCTGCCGGGACAATTGGAAAGGCGTGAGCGCGGATCGTTCCTTCGAGAGCCGCGTGCCTTTCGCGGCTCCGCCGGTGCAGACGCAATCGGCCGAGGCCGCATTTGACTTCGTGCTCAGCAACGCGGGCGCCACGTTGCCGCGGCGGGATTCAGTGGATCTCCGTGAGGTCTCCGATGTGCGCAATCGCACGGGCCAAATCATCAACAACGAGAACCAGGTCGGCGGCTGGCCAGTGTACGCTTCGGGTTAACCGCCGGCCGACAGCACCCATGATGGGATTCCGGACGAGTGGAAGAAGAGCCACGGATTGTCCGTTAGCGATCCAGGTTTGGGCAAATCCATCAACGCCGATGGCTACACGGAATTGGAAGTGTATTTGAATTCGCTAACGACGAAATAGGCGCCGATTGGCAGTGACGAGTTTTCCAAACGGACGAATTTCGCATCGAGGAACCGCAATGGCCTGGACGATTGGAGGTTTTTTCTTGATGTCGTCATCCACAAACGCCTACTTTGCCCCGTTGACCATTTGCTTATGAAAAGAACTGCGTTTCTGTTTGGCCTGGTTTTGACATCGCTTGCACTGGCTTCGTCCGCGCGCGAGATTCCCGTGGTGGCTCCGGAAATGGCCGGATTGTCCGAAGCCAAACTCGCCGAGGTGGACCGGTTCATGGATCGCCAGGTCGGCGGGCAGAAACTTGCCGGCGGCATCGTGATGGTTTCGCACGGAGGCAAGATCGGCTTTTTCCACACTTACGGTCTGATGGATCGCGAGGCGCAGAAACTGATGAAACCCGACACGATCTTCCGCATCTACTCGATGAGCAAGGCGGTCACCACCGCCGCGGCGCTCAATCTTCTTGATGCCGGCAAATTGGGTTTGGACGATCCGGTTTCCAATTACATTCCCAGCTTCGCGCATCTCAGGGTGGCGACGACCAACGGGCTGCGCGCGCCGACGCGTTCCGTGACCATTCGCGATCTGATGCTCCACATCTCCGGCCTGACCTACGGTGACGGCCCCGATGCGCTCAAGGAAGCTTACTCACGCTTGAAACCCTTGGAGTCCGCCAATCTGGCGGAGATGGCGGAGAAGCTTTCCCAAGTCCCACTGGCGTTTGATCCCGGGACGGACTGGAATTATGGCGTCGGGATTGATGTTTTGGGCCGCGTTATCGAAGTCGTCAGCGGCAAGGACCTCGATGAGTTTCTGGCCCAAACCATTTTCCGGCCGCTGGACATGAACGACACCGCCTTCAGCGTGCCGCCGGATAAACTCGACCGGTTTGCGGCCAATTACAGCCGGACCAATGGATTGAAAGTGATTGATGCTCCCGCTGATTCGAAGTTCGCGGGGAAAGTCACCCTTTTCTCGGGCGGCGGCGGGCTGGTCAGTACGGCTCACGATTACATGCGGTTCCTCGCGATGATCGAGCGCGGCGGCACACTGGACGGACATCACATCCTGCAACCCAAAACCGTCAAACTCATGTCGAGCAATTTGCTTCCCGAAAAAGCCTTCCCGATTCATTTCGGAAAAGAAAAACGTCCGGGCACCGGCTTTGGCCTGGGCTTTGCAGTCTGCACGGAAGTCACCAGTTGGGATCCGGCGGCGCATGTCGGCGAATTCGGCTGGGACGGCGCTGCCTCCACTCATTATTGGATCAGCCCTTCGGACAAACTCATCGTGGTGACGCTGGAACAAATCATGCCTTACGAATGGGACACCGAACGCGGCGTGAAGAAAATAATCTACGACTCAATTCAGAAATAAAATGCTCGGCGTGCCGGGTGACGCTCCCGGATGCGGCACTGATCCAGTGCGATGTGGTTTATAAAGCCGCCTGCTCTCTTTGAGCTACGCGCAATGGTGGCCGCCTGCAAAGGCTGGCGGAATGCCGCGGACTTGCACCACTTGCCCGCGGGCACGCGCTGTCCAGCCTTTGCCGCAGACTCTTGGCATGGCCCGGCCCCTCTGCCGCCCCAATTACAATCACGAGATGAAATTGGAATGGAAAATGAGCGTTGGCGCAGGCATCATCGGGAATGTGATAATCCTTCTGTCTGGCGAGAACGGACAAGACCGATGAGCATCAATATCTCAAGCTGGCTGAACAAGGAAATCATACCGCGACGCAAGCAGGCGGGAGCGTCTCTTTTTGCCCGCAAGGTTCAAAGAATCCTCGGAGTTCTCTTCCTGCTGGTGCTCTGCTCGTTCGCGGTGTGGCGGATCTCGCTCTACTGGGATGTCAATCGCCGGCTTGCGCGAATTCATGCGGCCGGGTTGCCCATCAATGGCGTAGAGTTGAACGCTTGGCGCGAATGCGTGCCAAATACGGAAAACGGAGCGTTGGTAATGACACAGGCTTTCCGCCTGCTCTGCACGTTCCCGGATAAACGTTCCAACGAGGTCACCAATTCCAGACTCCGTCTCACGCGTACAAACCATTGGTCTTCCGCGACGGAGCAACTTGTCAAGGCGTATGTCCAGACCAACCTGCCAGCGATGGCCAAAGCACGGGAGGCGCTGCAGCTGTCACGCTTTTGTTATCCGATTGAGTTTCGGAATGGATTTGAAACGGAACTGCCGCATGACGACAGTTTAAGAGAAATGGCACACATAATCGAGTTGCAGGCCGCGTTGAATGCGGACGCTGGACACGCAGACGAATGGCCGAAACAAGTGGAATTTCTGTTAAGGCTCGCCAACACCGTTGAGGGCGAACCCACCCTTTTCTCTTACTCTCTTCGCAACGCGATCATTAACATGGCTGTCGGAATTACCGAGCGAAGTTTGAACCAGACGACACTGCGGGAAGAAATGTGCGAGGAACTACAACGGGAGTTCACCCATATTGCCCAGACGAACTTCCTGCCGCGCGCTCTTGCGGGCGAGCGCGCGTTGATGATTCCAGTTTTCCCGCGAGGATTGATCGGTTTTCTTGAGCGAGATCTGGATTTCTATTTGGACAGGATGGAAACAATGATGTCGCTGGCTGCGCTACCACCACCAGCGTGTCTGACTATGACGAACGTTCTTAACGCGGCATTTGAGACTGTCGGCAACCGTTATTTATTCCTTTCGGGATTGGCCCTCTCGTCCCTTCACGGAACTTTCTTAAGCGGGGCATATATGCAGACTCATACCAGGCTTGCAACCACCGCGTTGGCTGTGGAGCTGTTCCGGCAGAAGCAAGGTCAACTGCCCAAAAACCTGAAAGAACTCGTGCCACGATTCCTCCATGAGGTTCCGACCGATCCGTTCGACGGCAAACCGCTCCGATATCGGCGTCTTGCCAGCGGATACGTCGTTTATAGTGTTGGCGCCGATGGACATGATGACGGCGGACGGGAATGGCCCGAGCGGAAGAAATTCAACGATAATTCCACCTACGACATCACTTTTATAGTTGAACGCTGAGGGTAAGACGGGAAGATCACCGAGGCCCGGCCCGATCGACCGGTTGACATTCCAAATTGGTGCCCGTGGTCCCGACTCGTCAGGACACCTGCACTGGCGGAGGTTTGAGCGGTGGCCGTGTGCAAACACCCTCTGCCTTGCGCTACACGGGCGACAGAATGGTCGCCGCGAACTCCCGTCCCTTGGTGCCGCCGTTAACCGGGCAAGGCAATCTGTGATACCTTTGGTTATATCAGACTGCAAGTTAAATATAATGTAAGGCATCACTTGCAATTCAGCAGGATATACTTTATTGTATCAAGGATGAATGATGATGCATATAAAGACATCAAAACGCTGCGTCTGAACGGCCTCCCGGAGGAGATGCGCCGATCTCTGAAGGTGGCGCGCGCGAAGCGCCGCTGGTCCCAGAGAGAGCTGTCCAGCCGCATCGGTCTGACCCAGAGGCACATCTCCGGCATCGAGTCCGGGAAGATCGTCCCGCGCTACGACACGCTTCTGGAACTGGTCCGCATTCTCGACCACGATCTTCTCATGGTCCCGCGTGCCCTCGTCCCCGTGGTGCAGTCCCTGATTCGCGACCATCTCAAAGACCAGCCCGGCGAGGGCGAAGAGCGCTCCCTCTATGCCGATGACGCCAGCGAGGACACAACCGAGGGGCTGCACGATGAAGTTTGACCCGAAAAAGCTCAACGCGCTTTTCGTCCACCTGCACGGGCGCCGCATCGGCGTCATCACCCGCCTTCCAGACGACCGCCAGATCTTCGCATTCGAGCAGGACTACATTGACGATCCGCAGCGCCCGACCTTGAGCCTTTCTTTCAAGGATCGCATCGGTGGGCTTGTGACAACTCTGCGCCCCGTGCGCCGCCGCGTGCCGCCATTCTTCTCGAACCTGCTGCCCGAAGGACACCTGCGTGAATACCTCGCGGAGCTTGCGGGAGTTGATCCCGAGCGCGAATTCTCCCTGCTGGCCGTGCTGGGCGCCGATCTCCCCGGCGCGCTTGTGGTCACGCCGCCTGAAGACGGGGCGCAACAAGCCGGCCTTCACCTCCATGATGAGGATGATCATCATGACGGCGATCATCCCCGCGAAGGCGCGCTGCGCTTTTCCCTGGCTGGGGTGCAGTTGAAGTTCTCCGCCGTCCTGGAAGCCTCTGGCGGACTGACCATCCCCGTGGGCGGCATGGGCGGATCATGGATCGTCAAGCTGCCCTCCGCCCGTTTCGCGGCTGTCCCCGAGAACGAATTCGCCATGCTCGAACTGGCGCGCCGCGTCGGCATCGCCGTGCCCGAGAACCGCCTCGTGCCGGTGGCGGAGATCAAGGGCCTGCCGGAAGAGGCGCGCGCGCCCGGCGGCAACGCTCTCGCCGTCCGGCGCTTCGACCGCCTGCCAGGCGGGGAGTCCGTCCATTCGGAAGATTTCGCGCAAGTCTTCGGACAGTTTCCAAACGACAAGTATAAATACCGCAGTTACGCCAATATCGCCTTCGTCCTCTGGGCCGAAGCGGGCGACGACGCCCTCTGGGAGTTCGTCCGCCGTCTCATCTTCTCAGTGTTGATCGGCAACGCCGACATGCACTTGAAGAACTGGTCGCTCCTGTACCCCGACCGGCGCGCTCCCGTGCTCTCGCCGGGCTACGATTTTGTCGCTACGCTCCCGTACATTCCGAACGACAAACTGGCGCTGAACTTCGGCGGCAGCCGCAGCCTTTCTGAAATTACCGCCGACCAGATGCGGCGCTTTGCCGACGCGGCGCGGATTCCGGCCAGTCCGCTGTGGCGGATCGCCGTCGAGACGGCCGAGCGCACTGTTGCCGCATGGAAGACCCTTGAACAGAGAGACGTTGTGCCTAAAGAGTTGAGGGATTCGATCGAAAGGCAGATTCTGGCGGTGGCAGCCACGATCAGATGATCTGGGAGGAACCTGCACTCCCAGCAGCTTCATCCTTCGATTGGTCACTGGGGAAAAAGAATTTCTTGTTCATAGGGCATCCTGAAGCGGGCGAACGTAGCGTGGTGATTTACACGCTCCTGGGTAGTTGCCGGCGGCATGGGATCAACCCGTTCGATTATTTGAAGGATTTGTTCACGCGCTTGCCAGCGGCCAAGATCACCGAGATTAAGGAGTTCACGCCAGCGGCATGGGCTCGCGCAAACAACAATGCTTCGCGGGACGGACTCATGGCTGCTTGACCTCCGTTTTCCCTTGTCCGCTGTCTTGTCCGCCGTAGCCCGTCGAAGGCGGAAGCCCTGGCGACGGCGGATCCTTCGCCTCCGCCGCCGCGATTTCTTCCCAGGACGGCGCACTCCACGCCTGCCACGGCGGGCCGACGAGGATCATATCCCCACCGCCAATCCAACTTGCCGTGCCTAGGATCGAGCCGGTGCCGGCCAAAGTCAGCAGTTCCTGCCGCGTGCGGACGTCCCAGAGCTTGACGGCTTCGCGCCCGCCACCTGTGGAAATTAATCTTCGGCCATTCGGGGAGAATGCGACATTGAACACCGCGTTCAGGTGGCCATGGAGATCTTCGATCCACTCGCCCTTGATGGGATCAAACAGCCGCACCACACCGCCATAGGTGGCCGCGGCCACCAGTCCACCGTCGGGCGAAGCCGCTACGGAATCGGACCAGCCGTTGCCGGGAATTCGCCGCGGCTCCTGGCCGGCATGGTTCAGATCGTAGAATCGGATTTCATGGTCGTTGCCCCTGGCCATGGTCAGCACCAGCACCCTCCCGCCAGCGGCAAAGATTGCATCTTGTGCGAATCCGTCAATGGACGCCACGATCTGTCCCTTTTCGATATTCCAGACGCGCCGGGAATTCCCTCTCGTCGTGACGGCCAGCAGTTGATTTCCGTCCTCACTAAAGCTGCGGGGAACAATCCCGCCGACATCGCTCCTCAGTTCAATCCGACGGGCGGGTGTCGCGAGGTTCGCTAAATAAACCGAATTTGAGGAAGCCGGTTCCGTCCATGCCAGGAGCTGGCGCGACGGGTTGTAAGCGACCCCCATTGGGCGCAGACCGGAATCCACTGTGATGGCTCCGCGCAGAATGAATTCCTTCTCGCGGAGTTCTTGGACAAGAATGCGATTGGCGCCGTTCCAAAGGCAAAGTATGTTTGTGCCAAACCAGCCTAGAACATTGGCGGAGGAAGCGGTCTCCGGCAGCAACTCTGGAGCCGAGCCACTCTTGAGATCGAACGTCTCGCCTCGTTCTAGCAACAACACGCGCGAGTGATCCAGCGCCAGGACCGTGTTTGTGCTCCAGTTGTCCGGGAATCGTTGGTATCCATCCGTGGCGCTTTTGCCTCCGTCCTGCCATAACATGATGTTCCCGTCCTTGCCCGCACTGGCGACGAGGTGGGCGGCCTCCGAGAGGGCAACGGAACATAGTTCGTCGGTATGGCCGCGCAGCACCCTGGTTTCGGTCCAGGTGCTCGTGTCCCAGAAGCGGATCGTCTGATCGGAAGCTGCAGAGATCAAACGTCGTCCGTCCTTGGTGAACAGCAGCCTGCTGACCCAACCGGTGTGGCCGTTGAGCCGGACGAGCAGGCGGCCGGTCGCGGCCTCCCAGACCCGGATGGTGGGGTCTTCATAGCCCGAACCCGAAACCAGCACCTGCCCGTCGGGCGAGAGAGCCAGCGCGGTCAGTCCCAGATCCCGACACGCTTCGGTCTGCCAAAGCTCCCGGCCCGTGCTGTGGTCCAGGCATTGGATGCTGTAGAGGGAGAGGGAGCGGTCATTGCGCGGCATATACAGACGCCGGTTGTCGGGGGATAGCCGGGCGGCTCCAGGGAAATTGCCCTCGGTGCCATCAGTCGAGTAGCGTCTTTCGATTTGTGCGTTGGACACGTTTACAACCCAAACGGCGTCACCGGATTTATTGTTTGTTACGGCGTAGATGACCGCCCTGGAACCATCCGGCGAAAATGACATTTCGCGGACGTTCCAGTTCTCCTGGTCAGGGACCTTCCAGAGGATCGATTCCCGACCGGAGTCAAGATCATAAAGGGTAACCAAGTGGGGCTCGGAAGTGGCTGCCAGGAGATTGCCGACGGGAGAAAACGCCACGTGGGCCCAGTGGGGTTGCTTGCGATCCGTCAAGGCACGAACCTGTCGCCGGCCTGGGACATCCCACAAGTCCACCCGCCCGTCCAACCACCCCACAGCAAGGCGGTTGCCATCCGGGGAGAAGCTGACGTCGAGGCCGCGCGTTGGCCGGTTGGTGAGAGTGACGAGGGCGCGGCTGCGGGTCAATTGCCAAAGATAACGCCATTCCCAGCCGCGCAGGTCTTCCTCGCCGGGCTGAGGCCGATGCCGGTCTAGCAACCGGCGCGCCCGACCCAGATTGTTCTGTTTGAGCGACTGCTGGGACAGGTTTATGTCGGCAGCATAGAGCAGCCGCCGCGATTGCTGCTGGCTCTCGGTAGCCTCGCGCGCCTGGGCGTCGGCCCGCTGCTGTTCGGTCTCTGCATGGGCGCGCTGTTCCTTCTCGCCGGCCAAGGCCTTGACTGCAACTTCCCGCAGTTTGTTCTGCTCTCGCTCAGCCCGGGTAGCGCGAATCGTTTGCCAGGTGCTGAGTCCAATCCCGGCCACAAGCGTCGCCGCCACTGCAATCGCGGCGGTGAACGCCACCTGGTTTCGACGAAATGCCTTCTGAAACTTGTAGGCGGCGGTGGGTGGACGGGCGAGAACCGGCTCGTTATTCAGGTGCCGCTTGATATCGAAAGCCAGCCCATTGGCCGTTTCGTAACGGCGCCTGCGGTCCTTTTCGAGACACTTCATCACGATCCAATCGAGATCGCCTTTTAGTTGATTGGAGAACTTCGATGGCTCGGCCCCGTGGCGCTTCGCCACCGCCGACAGGTCCTCTTTCTTCAATGTCGCCACTCGGGTGCTCGGTCGCAGCGGGTCCAGCTCGCGGATCATCCGGCGCATGGCGTCGGTGCCCGCCAACATCATTTCCTGACCATCGAAAGGCGTGGCGCCGGCCAGCAATTCGTAGAGCAGCACCCCCAGGCTATAGATGTCGCTGCGCGTATCAATGTCCAGCCCGCTCCCTTCCACTTGTTCGGGGCTCATATACGCGGGTGTCCCAATGAAATGATTCAACTCCGTATAAACTGTCCCGTCGGTGAGCTTTCCTTCCGTTGCCTTGGCGATGCCGAAGTCAATCACCTTCGGAAATGGCGCCCCGTCGTGCAGCATCACCAGGATGTTGGAGGGCTTGATGTCGCGGTGAATGATCCCCTTCTGGTGCGCGTGCTGGATTGCCTGGCAAACCTTGATGAACAAATCGAGGCGCTCTTTGGTTGTGAGATTGTTCTGGTCGCAGTATTCGGTGATCTTGGTGCCCCGGACCAGTTCCATCACGAAATAGGGGCGACCGTTTTCTGTTGCGCCGGCGTCAAGCGCTTTGGCGATGTTAGGGTGGTCCATCAGGGCCAAGGCTTGACGCTCGGCTTCAAATCTGGCGACGACCTGTTTGGTGTCCATTCCCAGCTTGATGACCTTCAGCGCGACGCGACGGCGCACCGGCTCGGTCTGCTCCGCGACATAGACCACGCCGCAACCGCCTTCGCCCAGCTTCTCCAGCACTTTGTAACGGCCAATGGTCATGCCCACCACCTCATCCTGGGCATTGGACCGATCAGGCTTGACGGCCGCCACACCTGCCACTCCGTCCGATGGCGGCGATTCTCCAGCCTGTTGGCGGGCCGCCAACAGCGATTCCAGGCGTCGGTGCAGGGCGGAATCCCCTTCGCACATGGCGTCCAGTAACGCCTGGCGCTTGTCCGGCGGCATTTCCAGCACGGTAGCCAACAGCTCTTCGTCCCGATGTTGAGGCGACGGCATGTCTGACCTAAATCTGCTCAGTCAAGCCTACATGCGAATTCGACGGACTAAAAGCATGAATTAATCCTGGCATCCGACCCGAAACCAGCCGTGGCTGGTCAGGCGCATCCGCCACACTGCAGGATCTGCCCTTTCCGCTCACGGCGAAGTTCACCGGTTCGGAAACCGCACCGCAAACAGGGCGCACGGACGCAGGATCCGGCAGCCCTGGTGCGAAGATCACATCAAGGGGCGGCCCGCCGACTCGCTCACTTAACCGATCCTTGCATCCCCACCTCCAATGGCACATAAATATCCGTGAACCCAAAGGCCGGCGGCATCCTCTCCGAACCATTCACCGCCACCAAAAACGACGGGGCCTTCCGTACTTTGCGGCCACTCTTCGGCAGCCATGAGCGGAACAATTTCTTATAGCCCTTGGCGATCGCTCCCCTCGGACAATTCCTCACCACCACGTAATCGCCGCCCGTTATCGTTCGCACACGCACCGGCTTCGTGGGGACGTACTTCTCATCCACCGTCACGCAGGCGTCGTAACGCAGTTTTTCTGGCGGCGTGTCCTTCGGATTATCCATGGGCACGCCGATGAACAACGAATCCTCGCGGGGCAGCCCGTCCTTCCTCAGCCTCGCCGCAAAATCCAGCCATACCCGATACGCCCCGTTGTACGGCCCCACATGCCGCATATACGCGACGCGCCGCGGTTCCAGCGTCGTCACTTCGATTTTCATTTGTTCCCGTTTCTTCACGGGTCGGTTCGGCTGCAATGGCAGATAAATATCCACCCGCAGTTTCCTGGGTGCGATCGCGTTCCGGACATCCAGCAACACGATAAAGCTCGGCGCAGGTCGCAACTCCCGGGAACTACGCGCGAGCCATTTGCCATACAGATACTGGAAGGCATCCTTGATTTTCCCGACCGGGCAATTTTTCGCCACAGCGTAATCCCCGCCGACGATGGTCTGCAACTCAACCGGCTTGTTCGGCTCATATTCTTCATCCACCGTGATGCACGCATCGTAACGAAGTTCCGAGGCCGGGGTCACCGATGGATTATCGTGCCCAATGCCGATGAACACCGAACGCTTGTGAATCTGCTTGTCCGCCAATAGGCGTGCCCTGAGGTCAAACCACGTTTGCTTGACACTTGCGTATGGACCGACATGCCGCAAATAAGCCACGCGCATCGGTTTGATTTTCTTTGTGATGACTTTCATAACTTTTGTTCTGATGTGATTTGTGTTGAAGGTGGTCAAAGGAACTCCCGGCCGAAAATGCACGCCGGACGGCGCGTCGCGAATGGCGATGGGCCCCGTCGCGCGGCGAAACTCCGCCGGCGATGCTCCGTAGGCCGTCTTGAACGCCCGCGTGAACGCCTCATGCGCCTCATAACCCGCGTCCAGCGCCAGTTGGATCACCTGCTTCGCGCCCGACCTCAATTCGATCGCCGCCCGCTCCAACCGCAGCCGCCGCACGTGGTCCGCAATCGTCTCGCCTGTCATCGCCGCGAAGACGCGATGAAAATGAAAACTCGAAAAACACGCCACCCGCGCCAACTCCTCCAAATCCAGCGCCTCATCCAGATGCTCCTGGATATGCGTCAACACCCGCAGAATGCGTTCCTTATAATCATTCCACGTTGTCTTATGCTTTGGCCGTGTGCCGCTCATTTGCACGCTAAACTAGCAAACGCCATCACGGGCCGCTTGACTAATTTTGCGGTTTTCCAAGTCCGACATGAAAGGGTCAATTTCAGCATGCGGGACGATTCGAGTTGATAGGCCTCGTCTATAAAGCCGCCCCATGACCTCAGCTTGATCAGCCATTTGGACTGGCGCTTGACTGTCTTGCTCCGTTTGGTGCGTTTGGATTTCATAAGTCCTTTTAAAATTGGGCGGGCGGAAGTTCTCGCCTCCGCCCGCGTTGTTCCTGGCGTCCTTGAACCATTCGCTATTCGCGAACAAAGTCCGCGATTACCGCCGGCGCCGTCGTGTCGAAGCCAGATATGTCCATCACGGCCCCTGCTCAGTTCCTTCCGCCCCCAATTGCAGTTCTTCCACCTCCGAACGCGGGATGTAACGTCTGAAGACTTCAATAAAATCCGCCTCCGTGTAACCTTTGGCCGCCACGCCTTCAATCCGGAGGGTGTGCGAATGAATGCCATACGGAGCCAACTGCCGGGCCAGCCAAAGTTCGTCAATTTCTTTGCCCTTTCTCATCTGCCTCCAGGGCCGGTCTGCAATCTGATTCAACGCGGCGACAATGGTTCGGCTGAACAGTCGCGGGTCTTTCCTGCTCACAAATGCCAGAAGGATGTCCATGAACAAGGAGCCGATTGGGCAATCCTCTCGCCCGTCGTTGGTCAGGACTTCCGCCGCTTTGCGCCCCCTTTCCGGCCATCCTTCCCCAGCCAGATCGGCCAGGACCAGCAACGGCTCCCAGAGGTCCGCCGCCCGGTCATTCCAGAATGCCGGCATGGGCGGCTTCTGTTGCGCGATGGCCTCGGCGTGATCGGCCACAAATCGCGCGCACTGTCGCCGTAAATTGCCCGCCTGCGACCGATCCATTTCCCGCAGCCGCTCGCATCGTTCGTGCGGCAGCTTGCGTTGCATCCGCACCACTATGCAGCGATCCTCCAGCGTCTCGGGCAGCCGCCCTATGGCCGTCATCACCTTGGGGCACCAGCAGGAAAAGCGCGCCAATCCGCCGTTGGAACTGACGCCGTCCTGGACTCCAACCCGGACGACATAGGCCGTGTTGCGAGTATAGCCCGAATTCAGGATGCCGCGAAGTTCCTCATTTCCCGCCAACAACGTGTGCGCTTCATCAATGAGCAACGTCGGCCGCGCCTCCTGGATCACGCGGAAAAAGGCCGGCGAGCTGATGTTCGCCGCCGCGATGGGGCGATTGACCATCTCATTCAAGACCCCCAGGAGGGTGGTTTTGCCGCAACGCTTTTCCGGCGATTCGATTCCCAGGTAGACCGTGACATCGCGCAATTCAAACGCGTAGGTGTGCAAGACCCACAGCGCCAGCGCCTCCGGAGCCCATCGTGGCAGCAGGACAAACCTGCATAATATCTCCGCCATCGAATCGAGCAGCGCGTGCGCCTCTACTGGCTCCGGCCACGGAACAACGGCGTTGACCCAGGGACGGGCGGCGGAGGCCGCACCGTCGAGATTCTCAGTCTGATCATTGATTTGATGTACAGTACTCATAATCCCTGATTCTGCCTGCCGGGGTTGGACAAATACTGTCCTACTCAATCGAAATATTGCCCAAATGGTAATCCGTCAGTGAACGTTGGCAGGGCGCGCACTCCGTGCGCGCCGCGGCGGGCAACGGAGTGCCCGCCCTACCCTCCTTTCCCGCCGTCACTAACCCATTACCCCAAATGTGACTCTTGGGCAAACGCGCCTCCTTCCTCACACGCCCTCGTGGCGCGCGGCCATTTTTTTCATTGTGACGGCTTTACGCAACGGGTTGCAACGGCCCATGCAACGGCTTAAGTGCTTGATTCTCAACGGTTGCAACGGAGCAACGGCTGTTTTGACCCCTCAAGGTGGGTATGGGCATGAAAGGCCTCTGGAAATGGGGGTGACCAACCGGATTCGCACCGGCACAAACGCCGTCACGGCGCGTGATGCTGCTGTTACATCATGATCGCCTCCGAAGCGCTCACGGCCCCCGTCCTTGCGCGCAGACTCTCTTGCGACCTTCGGGGCTTGACAGTTTTGCTCGATGCGCTGACCGCCCTGCAGCTTTTGGTCAAGGAGGAGGAGCGCTACTCCGTATCTCCCGGAGCGGATGCTTGTCTCACGGCCTCCGGCCCGCACACCATTCTGATTACGTCTGCGGGAGAATTTCAATCGCGTTGATTTCCGGATTTTCGATGTTGCTGGTGAAAACGATGTTGAACTTCCCATTCGTAACTTCCACCGGCACGGTTTCGATGTAGGCGCGGTTCGCCCCGGCAGCCTTGGCCCAAACGTCAAAATCTTTGAACTCGTGCCCCTGCACGTTGAAGGAAAAAACTCGCTGGCCGGTCCCGGTGATGCCCTCGAAGGTTTCGGCGAAGTAAAGTTTGGCCATGTATTTGCCGTTCGGAACACTGCAGGAGAAGGAACTCATCCCGTAATGTTCCGACCGAAAAAGTCCAGGGTCTTTCGTGTTCGCAATGGTCATGCCCGGGTCGCGATCAACCACATCGCCGCCGTCAAATCCCTGATCGGGTTGCCAGACGTTGCCACTGGAATCGGTGAACGGCGCTGACAAGCCGGCTTTGACACGAACAACCGACATCGCCGGTTTGGGAGCGGATGCAACGGAAGATGTTGCGGGAGGAATGGCCGCAACTGGCGCGGGTTGCGTTGGAGGCTGCGCGGAACCCCGGTCATGGGTCTGACAGCCGCTCACAAAAGTGAAAAGGCAGGCCGTTGCACAGACAGAGACAGTTCGAATAATGATGTTTCGCATAATTTTATGTTGTTGTTTTTTTCTCATTTCACTGGGGGGTGATGGCCATGCGTAATTTCAGCCGGATGTCGTCCGAGGCCGCTCCTACGAGTATTTCATAGTCGCCCGGCTCAATGACGTATTGCTTTTTCCGCGCGTCCCAATAACGCAGGCGCGCAACGGGGACTTCAACCGTGACACGGCTTGTTCCGCCGCGCTCCAAATGCACCCGGGTAAAACCGCAGAGCGCCAGTTTGGGTTGGGAAACGGCGGAGTGGACGTGCCGGAAATAAACCTGCGCCACCTCGTCGCCTTCGCGCTTGGCGGAGTTTTTGACCGTGAACGACACCTTCGCCGTTCCATCGGCCGGAATTTTTTTCGCGTCCAGCTTGCCGTTCTGGAACTTGAACTTGGAATAGCTCAAGCCGCGACCGAACGCGAACTCCGGTTTGCCCTTGAAGTAGCGATAGGTCCGGTTGCTCATCGAGTAATCCCGGAAATCCGGCAAGTCCGCGGTCGAGGCATAAAACGTCAGCGGCAAATGTCCGCTGGGATTGATGTCTCCAAACAGAATTTCACCCACGGCGCGCCCGCCTTGCTCTCCTGGATACCAGGCTTGGAGAATGGCCGGCAGATGTTTGGCCGCCCAGGGGAAGGCCATCGGGCTGCCGCTGCAATTCACAAGAATCACCGGCCTGCCCGTGGCCGCCAATTTCTTCAGCAAATCGGTCTGGACTTCTGGCAGTTCGATCTGCGTCCGATCGCCGCCCAGGAAGCCGTCAAAATAGGAGCGCCGTCCCGACTCCTCGCCTTCGAATCGCGCGCTGATTCCGCCCACAAAAACAACAACGTCCGCGGACCTGGCCGCGGCGACGGCTTCATCAATCAATTGCTGAGTCGGTTTGTTCGACCCGTCTTTGCGAATTGCAAGAGGACCGCCGGCAGCGAATGTCACTTCGATCCCTGGCCCGGCAGCTTGCTTGATTCCATTCAAAATGGTCACCGGCCGGGCGGCTCTCCCGTTGTAGTTGCCCTCGAGCATTTGCGCTGAGACGGCATTGGTGCCAATGACGGCGATCCGTTTGATCCTGGCCCGATTCAGCGGCAGCAAGCCGTGGTTCTTCAGTAAGACAATGGATTCTTGGGCCACTTTGAGCGCGAGCGCCTCGTGTTCGGGTGTGTCGTTATCTTTGATGGTGATCTTGGAATACGCGCACTTTTCGGGCGGATCGAACAATCCCAGTCTGAAGCGTGTCCACAGCGTGTGACACAAGGCCTGATCAATTTCCTGTTCGTTGATCACGTTCTTTTGGACCGCCTTGACCAGCGCGGTGTAATCTCCGCCGCAGCAGAGATTGCAGCCCGCCTTGACCGCAACGGCGGCGGCCTCTTCCGGTGTTGTGAGGTAACGATGTTCCTGTTTGCCCCAGATGTTGTGGATCGCGCTGCAATCCGAGACAACATAGCCGTCAAATCCCCATTGGTTGCGCAACAGGTCGGTGAGCAGCAAAGAGTTCGCGCAGGCAGGAACGCCATTGATCGCATTGTAAGCGCCCATGACTCCGCCGACGTGGCCTTCGCGCACAGCCATCTCGAACTGCGGCAGATAAGTCTCGTATAAGTCACGCTCAGGCGGCGTCGCGTTAAACTTGTGGCGTTCCGGTTCCGGACCGCTGTGAACGGCAAAATGTTTCGCGCACGCCATCGCCTTCATGTATTGCGGATCGTCACCCTGCATTCCCTTGATGAACGCAACGGCGAGTGTTCCAGCGAGAAACGGATCTTCTCCGTAGGTTTCCTGGCCCCGTCCCCAGCGCGGATCCCGGAAAATATTGATGTTCGGCGACCAGAAGGTCAGGCCGACGAACCATTTTCCGTTTCCGTTATGCTTGGAGGCGTAATCGTTGAACTTCGCGCGCCCTTCGATGCCGATGACTGACGCTTCCTGCCGGATCAAATCGGGGTCCCACGTGGACGCCATGCCGACGGCTTGTGGAAAAACAGTGGCGTTGCCGGAATTGGCGACGCCGTGCAGCGCCTCGCTCCAGTAATCATAGGCAGAAAGCCCCAGACGTGCGATGGCGGGCGCGCCATTCTGCAATTGGGCGACCTTTTCGGCCAATGACATCCGGCGGATCAGATCCTTTTCGCGCGCCTGCAATGGCTGCGAGGAGTCCCTCCAGATTGGCGGCTCATTGATTTCCGGGATGCGCACCGCAGCGGCTGTAAAAGCCTCCGCCATGTCTGACGCATTGAAAGCAATGGCCGATGCGCCCGAAGCGTTTTTCACCTCGAACGTGTTGAACTTCGCGGTATTCTTGCGCGCCTCAAAGGAAACCTCAAGCGGTCCCTTGATCGAGTCATCCTCATGCTCGACCGGACTGGTAATGTAACAAACTTTTCGCGCGCCGCCGGCGGTGGCAACAATGTCGAAATTCGTGGCCAGCGCGACGCCGCCAGCAGTCACGTCGAACAACCGTTCCCCCGCCGATTCCATCAGCGTTTCCGCTTCGCCGATGAGGATGGTGTAACTGCCCGCGGGCAAATGCGCGATGCTGACGGTAAAATGGGTTCCGTTGATCTCTTCACGAAATGCCGATTCATTGTTGGTGGCGCCCTTGATTACGACCGACGCATCGTCCTTTCGATGCGCAAAGTTCCCCGTGATGCGCACGTCCTGTCCGCAAGCGGCGCAGATTTCGTCATTGGCAACGGCTGGCTGATCCGCGGCCGTTTGGCGCCTGGCCGTGAATTCCTCTTTCGCCAAGTCGCCGACCTCGCGCGTGAACTGGATCTCCCCGGGCTTGACCTTGCCCCTGTAGGCGATGTTGAGTTCGCTGCCCTGGATGGTCACCGGCTCAACGAACGTTATCGTGTCGCCGTCGAGCTTGCCTTCCTTCAATTCGGTTTCGCGCTTCTCGCCGTTGACTTCCGCGCTCGCCTTGCCGGTGACCTTGGGGCCGTCCTGCTTTAGCGTGAAGGTGTATTTCTGCACGCCGATGAGCGTGTCAACTTCGGCCTTCCACGTTCCGGTGACGTCCGCCGCCAGGATCGAGCACGCGGAGGCCGCGAGAGCCAGGAACAGGAGTGGAGTTTTCATTGGCATTGGAGAGTTTGGCAGGTGAATCGCCGGGGGTCCTAGAATGCAAGTGTGATTCTCATTGAGTGAGTTCTGACATTTGATAAATTGTGTATTCAACTGAATTCGCGCGAGTTTGAAGGCATAAGCCGGATGTGAAAACCACTTTAACGATGTGCTGGATGATTCAATTGCCGCCATCAACCTGCGCGACATTTCCGCTATGGCTGACAATTCCATCGGCAGCCGGAACGCGCAACATGGCGAACTTCGCCAGGCATTTTCACAACTCCCTTGGGAAACAGCAATATGACACATGTCATATCTTGGATATGGCAATGTTCCGGCAGATGTTCTGCATAGCCTTAAAACTGGCGGCCGGGCGCTTGGTGGGGCTGTCGCTCCAGTTGTTGTCAACCAGGGAGCCGCCGGTCCAAACCACGCCGGCGGCCTGGCCGCTTCCGGACAGCAACCCCAGCAACGCACACACGAGCAGATTCCTCTTCGTGCCTCAATTAAAGTTGGCCTGGGTAAAATTCCTCCGTTCGTCTCGCTGAATCCGTCTAATCATTTTCAGGTGAAATCACGTTCCAGCCAATATGACGATTGTCATAAAACCCTCTGGTGTCCGCTTCAGGGAGGCTGGCACTAGCCTCCGAGCACTGAAATCGGCTTGCGTAGAGGCGGAATTTAATCGTTGCCGGCCGCCTTCTTCCTGCTAAAGTCACGATGACGTATGCGCCGCGCAAGTTCAGCCCGTTGCACAGCCAGCCTCCGTCTTTTTGCGGCGGTCGGATTCGTCTCCGCATCAGTGTTTGTTCCCGGTATTCGGGCGCAGCCGGCCATGCCGTCAGAGCGGCCTTCCAGCGTCTCGCCATTGGTTACGAATCTTCAGCAGTTATCCAAACTGCTCGGCTCCTCCTGGCGAATCATTGCAGATGTCCGTTTGGATGTCCTTGTTTGTTCTGCAAGCCGGGCGGAGATCGGTGTGGTCGCGGTCATGGACAAAACGGGAAGCGAGATTTTTGAATTGGGACCTCGCAGCGTTCCAATCGCGCCCGGTGACGTCGTCCGCATCGAAGGCCGGCGCTGCCTTTTTCGACGGCGGGAAATAGGAGTCGAGATCACCAGGGCGCCGGACATTGACGACGACGGCACACACGGACTCAAGAGGGTCACTGCGGAGGTGAGCCTCACTGCCGGCCTCCACGCTTTTCAATTGGATTACTTTAACTTTCTCGGTGCATATGGTTTGGAATTGACCTGTCGATTGCCTAATGGCTCGGTTCAGAGGGCAGATCGGTTTTTAGTCCGAACCAACGGCGGTGTTGCGCTCGAATCCAACCTGCCTGCCGGGGTGAATGCGGCTTGCTACGAGGGCGCTTGGTTAGACGTGCCGGACTTTGCGCTTTTTCAACCAGTCAAAACGGTGACAACCACCAACCTTGGTTTGACCTTAAGGCCACAGGAAGAGCTGTTCGGGATTCGTTTCAAAGGGTTTTTCTCGGCTCCAATGGATGGAAAATACACGTTTAACCTGGAATCTGACGACGGCAGCTTGCTCTTTCTGGATGCGCCCGAGCTTCCATTGACTACAATGGGCCATGAGGCTGTTCCGTCCGCAATCGTCTCATCCTTGCATGCGCCTACGGCTGGTTCCGAGCCGCCTAAGTGGATGACTGTCGAAGGCCGGGTGGTTTTTGTTTCCAGGTTCGGAAAAGGATTGCAGTTCGAGCTTCGATCCCAACCGGATTCCATTTGGGTCATGGTGGCCGACGGCAGGGAATTGGATCCCACGCGCCTCCTGAATTCTCAAATTCGTGTTACCGGAGCCGGTCGAGCTGTAATGACTCCCAGTGGAGATAAGATCCTTGGGGAATTATCAGTTGCGACATCTAATGACATAGTGATTTTGGACGATTCGTTAGGCGCGATTGCCGCTTCAGGCGAGGCGCCAACGCTTGTCGCGGTTGGGCAAATTCAGAGCTTGTCTAAGGAACAAGCATCCCGCCATCTGCCTGTTAGGATCCACGGTGTCGTGACAAGCGTCGGACCTGCTGGATTCCAGTACATGTCCGTCCAGGACGAAACTCGTGGCATCTTTGTTCAGCTATCATCGTCCGTTGATTCGGTTGCTGCTGTGGGCCAACTGTGCGATGTGGTCGGTCACACCGCCGCGGGCGATTTCGCTCCGACTGTCGTTGCCGAACATGTCATTGTCTTAGGGAAGGGACAAATGCCTTCGCCTGCGCGTCCCACGTGGAAGGAGCTAATCAACGGCAGCATGGATGTCCAATGGGTTGAACTTCAAGGGCTGGTTACGGCTGTGGAGAGTAACAGCATGGCTCTCCTTCTGCCTGAGGGAGTGCTCCGTATTGAAGCCGGGGCTTGTTCTGAGTCGCAATTGCGGCCTTTCGAGAAAACGGTTATCCGTATTCGTGGCGTGCTCTTCGCCGGATGGAACACCAACCGCACGGTTCAGGTTGGTCGTCTGGTGATGCGCAACGTGATTATAGGGGCTGAAGCGCCGGCGCCGCGCGATCCGTTTGATGTTGCCCTGAAGAGTTGGAGCGAACTTTATCAGTTCGACTCCCGCGCAACGCCATTCCAGCGCGTGAAAGTTCGTGGAACTGCGATTTATGCTGATCCAAGACGAGTTTTCATGATGGATAAAGGACGCGGAATTCGTGTTTCGCCTGTCGAAGCAACCAACGTGCAGTTTGGCGAAGAGGTTGAGGTCGTTGGCTATCCCGACATCAGTGGTCCCGCGCCTCTCCTGCGGGAGGCCATCCTTCGTAAAACCGGCCGGACAACTGATCCCACGCCACACATGTTGGACGGAAACGAATTGCCGCAGGAAAATGTTGATTCGACGTTGGTACGAATTTCAGCGACCCTAATGGGAAGCCATTCCGAACAGGATTCGCATGTTCTGGAAATGAATGCCCACGGGCGCCTGTTTCTCGCTCGCATGCCGGGCACCAAGGAATCCGTTGCTCTGCGAATCGGAAGCAAGCTGGCCCTTTCCGGTGTTTACGTCGGAAAAGCAACGACCTGGTCGGAGGCCAATAAGCCCAGCGGTTTCGAGTTGCTTTTGAGCTCTCCCTCACAATTGATCGTGCTCTCACAGCCTTCTTGGTGGACTCCCAGGCGCCTGCTCGTCATGGTTGGATGGTTGCTCGTCGCTCTCACTCTCGCAGCGCTTTGGATTTCACAGTTGCGACGATTAGTGGAGCAGCGCACCCAGCAACTCCAACGGGAAACCCGCGAACGCGAAGCTGCTGAACGGGAACGGGCCTTGGAAACTGAGCGTTCTCGCATCGCTCGGGACCTGCACGACGACCTTGGTTCCAGCCTCACCGAAATTGGAGCGCTGGCCGGCAAGGGGCAACGGTTGGGCAGACTGGAGGAGTTGACAGCCCTGTTCCGCGCAATTGCCGCCAAGGCGCGCGGGTTGGTAACCGATCTGGATATCATTGTGTGGGCGGTCGATCCTGAGCATAATTCCCTTGAATCCGCTGCGGATTATTTGAGCGACTTCGCCGGCGACTATTTATCTGATTCCGGAATCGTATGCCGGTTCGATATCCCCCTCGCATTGCCGTCCATTGTATTGAACGGCCGGGTGCGCCATGATTTACTATTGGCTGTCAAAGAGACATTGAACAATGTCGTGCGCCATGCCCAGGCTACCGAGGTGGAGTTTCGAATGGCATTCGCCGATGACCAGCTTCAGATGATCATATCAGACAATGGAAAAGGCTTCGATGCCCAAAAAAAACAGGAGGGCAACGGCTTAAAGAACCTCGCGCTTCGACTATCCGAACTCGGTGGACGATATAGTATCGAGTCCTCAGTGGGAAAGGGGACGACTATTACAATCGGATTGCGTCTTTCACCACGGACGGAGGCGATGCCTGTGAGTGGGCGTTGGTAATATGACGTTCAGCATATATCATCTGAGGAGAGAACGATGTAAAGTGCTGCCGGTCATCAGCTTTATCATGGAGGCGACCAAACCGGAGTATGACTGATCAATCTTCAAGTGATGGTTACGCGACAACGAAGGTGGCTATCGTTGAAGATAACGCAACGTTGTGTCAGTACCTCTCGGAGTTGATCGCTAATACACCGGGGCACCGGTGCGTTTGCGCCTGTCGCTCTGCCGAGGAGGCGTTGGAAAGAATTCCCGCTCAACAGCCCGATGTCGTGCTGATGGATATCCATTTGCCGGGGGAATCGGGTATTGCATGCACGGCCCGTCTTCGGGAGAAGATGCCGAATATCCAAGTCATCATGCTGACGGTTTACAAAGACATCAAAATGATCTTCCAGGCGCTCAAGGCTGGCGCTTGTGGATACGTGCTCAAGCGCGCGGACGAAAAGGAAATCCTGGAAGCGATTGCCGAAGTCCGCGCCGGAGGCGCGCCGATGACCAGCCAGGTGGCCCGTATGGTTGTCCGATCATTCCTGGATGACTCGTCCGGCCATTCAGAGACGGGAAAACTTTCTCCCCGCGAAATGGACATCCTGGCCCTTGTCGCCAAAGGGAGCTCCAACAAGGAAATCGGAAATCAATTACATATCAGTTCCGGGACGGTGCGTATCCACCTGTCGCACATATACGAGAAGCTGCACGTTCGCTGCCGGACCGAAGCGGCCGCGAAATATTTGTCAGTGCAGCCTTCCGGTCGGCCCGAGATTGCCACCATCCCCTCTTGACCGCAAACTCGGGAGCGCCTGCGGCTGGAAGTTTGCGTCCGCAAATCCCACGTTCTGCCGAATGTCATACATGAAGATCTGAAATATGCGGTCATTGATATTCAAGCACTTGTGCGTCTTGACCCCCTCCCGAATCCGCCAAGTCGGGCCAGAAAACACTCCTCTATATGACATTCGTCATATTGGCGATTTGCACGCGCTTAAGTAAGCTAACTAGAGCATCGTGACCGGAAATTACCGATTTGAACTGGGGTTTCCGGGCGGTAGGTCACAGAATTATTAACTGTTTGGCGACAACATGGGGGAAAACCCTATATATGATCATCTGGTCTGAATATAGTCCGCGTCGCACAAGCTCCAGGGCCTTTACTTTGATTGAATTGCTGGTGGTCATTGCGATCATCGCCATCCTGGCAGCGCTGCTGTTGCCGGCGCTGTCCCAGGCCAAGAAAAAGGGCGACCAGACGTACTGCCTCAACAATCAGAAAGAGATGGCGCTGGCGTTTTTCATGTACACCGACGAAAACAGGAACATGATCCTGCCGATGGACAACGGCGCCGTAACCTACTATGGCGGCGGCTATTATCCCACACCGACACTGGACGAGAATTATAATGATTTCCAAGGCTACAGCGTAGAACAGGCACAGAGCAACATCGTCGTCGCGCTGCAGTCCGGCCCGTTGTGGCCGTTCGCCAAGCAAGCGAAAATGTATCATTGTCCGGGCGATACGCGGGCGACCAAACTGACCGGCCAGGGCTATGCGTGGGTCACTTATTCAAAATCCCAGAACTGCGGGGGCGAACCCTATGACGACTACTGGGGTGCCGGCAACTCTTGCATGAAGACGGCGGACATCACCGCGCCGGCCGAGACGTTTGCCACCATCGAAGACACCGATTGGCGCGGGATTGACATGGGCACATGGGTGCTTAACTGGACTACCGGGACGGGCAGGTTCACGTGGGAGGATCCGATTGGAATGTACCACGTGGATACCGACACGTGGGGGTTCGCCGACGGCCATGCTGGAACGCATAGATGGACCAACCGGCAAATCATCGCCGCCGGTCTGGAGGCAGCCACGGGCGTGGACACCGCGGGGTTTACAGGCCCCACTTCCGGCACGGATTACGACTACATAGCGTCCCACTATCGGTTTCCCGGTTGGATTCCGCAATAAGATTCCAGCTCTCGCACACCAGGTGGTGTGCTCTTATCGTCTTTTAAGAAGCTCCACGTTCGCAGCCGAACCGAAGCTGCCGCCAAATGCTTCCGCGCAAAATAAGCCGGAACAACCGCTGCCGCCCAGTCCCCAGTCGCCGACCGGACTTGGCGGGTTGCCTGACGTATGACATACGTCATATTTACGCCAATTCGCGTTTCCTGCTAAAGTCCTGCCATTCAATCACCCTTGCTGGGCGCAACGGCGACGGTTTGCATCGGGAGCGCGCCTTGGATTGGTGATCGGAAGTTGAAACCAGTATTGCATACTTATATGAAAATGAATAACCCTGTTCCTTCTGCTTCATCCCGAAACTCGCCGGCTCGGTCCCGTTTGCTTCCCTTCGCGGCCAGTCGTGCCGGCCAGCTTGCCGCCTGCCTGATATTGGGCGTCGTGGCGCTCTCGCAATCGGCCCGCTCCCAAAACTACGCGACAGCGGTCTTGGCCGATAATCCGCTCGCCTTTTGGCAGTTGAATGAAACCAATGATCCGTCGGCGGGTGGTGTGATTGCTTACGATTCCACCGCCAACAAATTGAATGCGACTTATGGAACGGATTCTGAAGATTTCTTCAACGGCATTTTTGCGCCTCAGCCTCCGACTTACGTTGGATTTCCAACCGGCCAAGGTGCGCTGGAAGTGACGGTTGACGATATCAATTCGGCGGTCACGCTTCCGACTTTGAATTTGAACACCAACACTGTGACCATCGCCATGTGGATCAATCCCACTAACAATATAAGCACCTTCACGGGATTGCTCATGGACCGAACCACCAGTGACGCGGCCGGCTTTGGCTTTGGAGGAAGCACCAACGCGGAGGGCATGGCCGAACTGGGTTACACTTGGAATGATAACAGCAGCGCGACGTATGACTTCAATTCGGGGGTTTATCCGCTGACCAACTTGTGGCAGTTTGCGGCCTTGGTGGTGCAATCAAATTCGGCGACCATCTATCTGTATTACATGGGTACCAACGGGCAGCCGCAACTCCAATCGGCCGCCAATAATATTGCGCACACCAACGAAGCGTTCAATGTCGCCTCACTGGCCTTGCTCGGCGACGATATTGTCAACGGGAATGCGGGCGACGCCACCCGCGTATTCAACGGTGGCATTTCCGATGCGGCCGTGTTTAAGTCGTCCCTCACTTCCGACCAGATTCTGGCCTTGTTCGCCGCGGGCGTCGGCGTGAAGGGATTTGCGCCGGAGATAACCGGGCAGCCGCAATCCACCTACGCCCTTGCGGGTTCATCGGCGCATCTGATCGCCACGGGCATCAACGGCACCTCACCCATTTCGTATCAGTGGCAGTTGAACAACACTAATTTGACGAACAACTCCACTTTCTCCGGCGTCAATTCGAGCATATTGACTATTTCCAATGTGGCGCAGGCCGACGTGGGTACGTATAACTTGATTGTCACGAACATTGTCGGCATCACCACCAGCAGCAACGCGACCCTTACCATTCAGTCTCCGACCCTGGTGGGTGAATGGCTTGCCGGAGAAACCAATTTTACCGATGTTTCGGGCTTTTCGCCGGCGGGCACACACGACGCTTACGTCATTAATGGCAACTATGTGTTCACCAATGATGTGCCGCTTGGCCAGACCGGTTATTCGCTTTTCTTCACCAGTACTAACACCGGCCTCCTCATCACTAACTCGTCCAAAGTGGACTCGAACTACAACGACACGTTCGATAACAGAATCAACAGCGCTTTCACTGTCTCATGCTGGTCGAGGGGCTGGCCGACCACTTGGAGCCCGTGGGTGTCCAAGTTTGGTGAAACTGAATCCGGATGGCAGCTCCGCCAGGCCGGAGGCACCAAGTTTTCGTGTTTCACCGTTCGAGACGGGGGCGGCGGCGCCAGCGAGCTCGCCTCGGGGTCAACCTTTGGAGAAGTGCCTTGGGACGATATGTCCACCACGAACTTTCCTACCGATGATGGCAATTGGCACCTCTATGTCGGCACTTTCGACACCGTGTCGGGCCAGCGATGCTTGTATGTGGATGGTCAGTTGGCCGCTTACGAAAGTTCCGGCAACGTGCCATATTTCTTGGCCCCGACTGCACACCTCTGCATCGGCGCCAAGGACAGCCCGCCGGGCGACGACTTTAGCAACGGGTCCATCATGGAGATCTACGACGTGCGCATCTATAACTACGCGATCACCACAGCCCAAGTTAAGAGTATATATGGCGAGATTCCGGCAGTAGTGAACGGGCAGCCGCAATCCACTTATTCCCAATTGGGCGTAACGGCACAGATGCAGGCCGTTGGCGGCGGCAGCCCGCCCCTTTGGTATCAGTGGCAGTTTGACGGCGTCAATTTGACGAACGGCGCCAGTTTCTCCGGCGTCAATTCGAGCACATTGAGCATTCTCAATGTCTCGTCGGCCGACGCCGGCACGTATCGGGTGATTGTCACGAACCTGTTCGGCACGAATGTCAGCAGCAATGCGACCCTTGCCATCTCGTATCCGAACCTGGTGGGTGAATGGCTTAACGGATCAACCAATTTTGCCGATGTTTCAGGCTTTTCGCCGGCGGGCACACACGACGGTTACCTCATCGGCGGTGACAACTATCAGTTCACCAATGATGTGCCGGCCTACTTTCCCGGTGAATCGCTGTTCTTCCCCGACGGTGCCTCGGCCATCGCCATCACCAACACTTCGTCCACGTTGGACGAGGACTACGTCAACACCTTCGATAACCAGGTTTTCCAGGCTCTCACCGTCTCGTGCTGGGCGAAGGGCACATTTGGCCTGTGGAACGGCTGGCCCGCGTGGGTGTCCAAGTATGGCGACAATGGTCAGGGCTGGCAGCTCCGCGCCAACCAGGCGGGCACACCGTGTTGGACCGTTCGAGACAATAACTCGGGCGTGATGGTCACGGGGTCAACCCTTGGGTGGGATGGTAACGACGATTTGAACTCCTCAGTTAGCATTGATGGCAAATGGCACCTCTATACAGGCACTTACAGCGCCGTGACGGGCATCCGCATCCTGTATGTAGATGGTCAGGTGCAAGGTCTGGAGACTAACAACGTGGAATATTTCCCGGCCTTGAGTTCACACGTCTGCATCGGCGCCCAAGACGCCGGTGGCAACAACTTTGACCAATTCATGAAAAGCACTATGGAGATCTACGACGCCCGCATCTATAACTACGCCCTCACTCAACCCCAGGTTCAGCAATTGCTCGTTCCGCCCGCCGGCACTCGGGCACAGATAGGCCAGCAGCCGCCAGCCAGCATCAGTACCGTTTGTGAGGGTATAACTGTGTGGATCGGCGCCCTTGAGGGTGGCAGCGCACCCCTTACCAATCAGTGGCGGTTTAACGGCGTCATTTTGACGAACGGCAACTATGGCGGCGTCATTATCTCGGGTGCAAATTCGGCTGTCCTGACGATCGCCAATGTGACGACCAACTTCGATGGTGTATATACATTGGCTGTCTCGAACGCGTTTGGCGGGACGGTCAGCAGCAATGCGACTCTCACCGTTGGTGTTTTGGCCACTGCGCCTCCGCCGGCGACGAATCTCGTGGGTGCATGGCTTACGGGACCAGCGAATTTTGCCGACACTTCGGGCTATTCGCCGGCGGGGACACACGACGCTTCGCTGGCAGGCGGCAGCACCGACTGGACCAATGACGTGCCCCCGCCCATCGCGGCGCCCGGCAGTTCCTCGCTGTATTTCAACAGCGCCGGCCTCATGGTCTCCAACTCGTCCTCATTGGCCAAGAACTACGTCAACACGTACGATGACGTCATCACCAACTCTTTCACCGTCATGTGCTGGGGGAGGGGTTATCCGGGCGGATGGAATCCGTGGGTGTCCAAGTATGGTGAAAACGGTGTAGGCTGGCAGCTCCGCGTTGACTCTTGGAACACTCCCTGTTTCACCATTCGCGGCACGGGTGGCACTGAGGATATGGCAGCGCCCAATACCAGCAATGATGGCTTCTGGCACCACTATGCCGGCACTTACGACCTGCCGTCGGGTGTCCGCAACCTGTATGTTGACGGGGTGCTGGTCGCTTCGCAGAGCGGCCAGGGAGAATATAAGGAGTCCGAGCCCTCGTACCTTATGATTGGCGCCAAAGACAGCGGTGGCGACAGCTTTGGCAACTGGTACACCGGCGAAATCTACGGTGTGTACATCTACAACACCGCACTCAGCCAAGCCCAAGTGAACTCCTCCTTGGTATCAGTAGCGGCGCCGCCGACGCTGGCCGCTCAGGTCATCAAGGGCTCCCATGGCGGCAATACTGGCGGCAGCCTGGTGTTGACTTGGTCTCAGGGCAACCTGCTCCAAGCGACGAACCTGGCGGGCCCATGGACGACAAACACGCTCATCACATCGCCTTACACGAACGCGATGACGAATCGCGAATTGTTCTTCAAAGTGGTTAATCCGTAAGACAGACCGTTTGTAATTGACATCTGAATCAGAGAGGCAGAGGATAACACCTCTGCCTTTTTTTGTTGTCCTTCGATGGCAATGGCGGTTTGGGGAATGACTTTTTGAATTGAAAACACCCCGGTCCCCTTTCAGCCTGCAACAATCCGCGATGCCCCCGTCTCCTGCGCCGGGCAAATTAACGCTCGACCCAATCCCGCCCGGCCATTATCATATCCTCATATATTATGAGCCGCCGGGAGCCAAAGCGTAATTTTTCCAAGAATCCTGCCGCGCCATTATCCGGGCGGAAATTGTGGCGTTTCCGGCTGATGGCCCTGATAGGAGTGCCGCTGCTTTTCTTGGGCCTGCTTGAATTGGGTCTCCGACTGGCTGGTTTTGGATGCCCAACCGCCTTCCTGCTCAAATCATCCAACCACGGTGAAAAGACCTTCGTGCAGAACGACCAGTTTGGCTGGCGATTTTTTGGCCCGCGCGCGGCCCGCCAGCCGGACGCAATTTCCATCCCGCGCGAGAAGCCGCCCGACACGGTTCGGATTTTTGTCTTTGGCGAGTCCGCTGCTCTTGGCGATCCGCAACCTCGCTTCGGGCTGCCCCGCATGCTGAATGCCATGCTTGACTTGCGTCATCCCGGCAAAAAGTTTGAAGTGGTCAACGCCGCCATGACCGGCATCAATTCGCACGTCATCCTGCCCCTGGCCCGCGACTGCAAGGAGGCCCGCGGGAACGTCTGGGTGATTTACATGGGGAACAATGAAGTCGTCGGGCCGTTCGGCGCCGGAACGGTCTTTGGCAGTCAAACAATGCCGCTGCCATGGATTCGCGCCGGACTCGCGCTCAAAGCGACACGGACCGGCCAATGGCTCGACGCGTTGCGGGGAGCGGCGCGGAAAACCGCCGCCGGGAACGGCGAATGGAAGGGCATGGGGATGTTCGTCAAATACAAACTGGCGGATTCCGACCCGCGCCTCGGCGCCGTCTATGAGAATTTCGGGCAGAATCTGAAAGACATCATCGCCGCCGGCCAAAACAACGGCGCCAAAATCGTATTAAGCGCAGTGGCTGTGAACTTGAAGGATTGCGCCCCTTTCGCGTCGCTGCACCGCCCCGATCTTTCGGAATCCCGGCTAAATGACTGGCAACGATTCTTCGATGCCGGCGCAAAGGCCTGGCAGAGCGGGGACGTTCGGCAGGCGGCCGCCGATTACGATCAAGCGGAACGGATTGACGAGAGCTTTGCGGAGTTGCGGTTCCGCCGCGGCCAATGCGCGCTGGCGCTCAATGATCTCGGGGCGGCCCAAAATCAATTTGCCGCGGCGCGCGATCTGGATGCCTTGCGTTTTCGTTGTGACAGCCGGCTCAATGGCATCATCCGGCGGCAGGCGGCGGGCCATGTCGCGCTGGCCGACGGTGAACGGGCGCTGGCGGAGGCAAGTTCGGACGGCATTCCCGGCGCCGGTTTCTTTTATGACCATGTCCATCTCACGTTCCAAGGCAACTATGTCCTGGCCCGCGCCATCGCGGAAGAAGTGGAAAAAGTATTGATGCTGCCGGAAGGCGCCCCCTGGCCGGACCTTGCCCAATGCGCGCAGCGCCTCGGCCACACGCCGCGCGACACGCAACTGGCCCTGTCAGTCCTGTTCGGGCGCCTTGCGGACGTTCCCTTCACTTTTCAAGCCACCCACGATGAACAAATGCGCCGCCTGACAGAAGCCGCGCGCAAATTGCCGCCGCCCAATTCGGCCGCGTCACTTCGCGGGGCGCAATCCGCTGCCGAGGCCGCGCTCGCGCGGTGGCCCGATGATGCCGTGCTGTGGGCACAATTGGGCGAAATCAAGCAGGCGGAGGGAGATTATGCCGGGGCGGTTGCCGCGGCTCAACGTTCGCTTGACCGGGTGCCCAGCAGCGACCAGTGTTGGCTGCTTTACGGCATTCTGCTGGCGCAGGAAGAGAAACACGAGGATGCGGCCGCGGCCTTTAGGCATCTCCTTGCGCTCGATCCGCAAGCCGTTTGGGGCAGGCACAACCTCGCTTTGTGCCTGGAGAAACTTGGCCGCCGCGACGAAGCCGTCGCCGAATTCAAACGCGCCCTCGCCCTGAAACCGGATTATGGCACGGCCTGGGTGGCGCTTGGCCAACTCTATGAAAAAATGGGGCGCACCGACGACGCCGAACAATGCTGGGCCGCGGCGTTGACCAACCGCGTTAACCAGGCGGACGATCTGGCCACGCTGGCGCGCTTCTGCCTCGGCCACCGCTGGTTTGGGCTGGCCGTCACCAATTTCGCCGCCGCCATTGAGATTAGCCCGTCGGATCCCGGCTTGCGCATGGAAGCCGGACGGGCGCTGTCGGCTTTCGGCCGGCATGACGAAGCAGCGCGACAATATCAGTCGGCCGCTGAACTGGAACCCGGTCAGGCGCAACCCCACATGCAACTGGGAGTTGAACTGGGCCGGCTTGGGAAGCCCGCTCTGGCCGAGCAGGAATTTCGGCAAACCTTGCGGCTTGATCCCGATTTCATTGAGGCGCGTGTGGACTTGGGCATCGCCTTATACAAACAGGAGAAACTCGATGATGCCCTCAAACAATTTGAGGATGTTCTTCAGCGCAACCCCGAGGATGCAACCGCCCTGCACTATGCCCAGCTATTGCGCAATCGGATGCCTTTGCCAGCAGCCCGATAGATGGCGAACGCCGGCAAAACCGTCCGAACTGCCGTTGCGCTCTCCGCGTTCCCTCCAGAGCCTGGAGAAAGGCTTCGATGCCCATCGGTTGACAGGCCGCCAGGACCACCTCCACCACCGCTTGTTCAACTCTTATGAGCACTACTATCGGTCCACCGACGAGTCCCTTGGTTCCCAAGGCACGGCCATCACTTCTTTGCCGTGAGTTCGTAGATGCTGACGCTAAAGCGCGGCAGAATGAGCGATTCCGGGATCGAATCAACGGGGGAACTGCTGATACCGGGATTCTGGCCGTCACTCTCAACCGATGCAAGCCGCCACAGGGTGCCCTTGCCGGAGAGGTTCGCGCTTGCGATGTTGAACTTCAGGGATTGATCAATATCGGTGGGATTGAGGACTGCCACCGTGAGAGCCTGACGATCCTCGGCCCACGCGGCGGCCACATCGAGCGGAAAGGTGTCGCTGCCGGCGTTGACCACGGGTTGCTCGCCACCGGGTGGATCCGCCGGTTTCGGTTGCGGCGAGTTGCCGGAAACAGCGACCGGGATGCAGCCGAAATGGTCGCGATAGATTTTGAAGACGAGGCCGTTGGCATTCAGCGCCACGTTCGTGCCATTGCGGGCCAGCAGGGAGGTGGCAAAGGTGTAAGCCGCCATCTGAAAGATGTCCGAGTGCCGGAACATCTCATGGAATGCCCAGGCATACGACGGGTAAACCGGATAACGGCCACCCATGTAGGCCCATTCATCAATGTTCAGAGGTTTGGGGTGGGAAACCAACTGGGGCAGCAGTTTTTCGTATTCCTTGTACTCCTCGTACTTGATGCGGACATGGTTGGCCGGCCGGCGCATCCAATCCGTGACGGGTTCCTTGGGATCGTTGGCCACTTGGCGGCCTTCGGCCAGACTAAAGTGAGTGTTGCCGTAATTATAGTAGTGTTCGCTGATGATATCAATGTTATTGAAACAGTTTGAAAGCAGTCCGCCGGTCCAGTCAGCCGGCGAGAGGTAAGGCGGAACCAGATTGGTGCCCAGCTTCAACGATTCCTTGGAACCGGTCATCGTGTCCGGCATGGCGCCGCTGGCTATCAATTGGATGGTGGGATCCTCCTTCCTCATGGCCTTGGCAAACTGGTTGTGCTTAAACTCAAACTGATTGAGCTTCATGGCGCCATACTGGTAACTGAAACCCCAGGCTTCGTTGCCGATGCCCCAGAACTTCACATGATAAGGCCCGGAATGGCCGTTGGCCGCTCGCATTTTGCCCATCGGCGTGGCAACGGCCCCGTTGGCGTATTCGACATATTGAGCGGCGGACCACTCGTCGCCAAGGCCGGCGTTGAGAGTGATGTAAGGTTCGACGCCGAGGAGTTTGCATAATATCATGAATTCATCAGTGCCGATGTCGTTGGGTTGAAGTGCGCGCCAAACAGGATCATAGACAGGCGGACGTTTGTCGGGATCGCCGATGGCATCGCGCCACTCATGGGCGGAAACAAAATTGCCGCCGGGAAAGCGGTAAACGCCGGAATGCAGGCTCTTGAGGACAGCGATGGCATCGGGGCGCCAGCCATTGCGGTTTTCGGCGGGCATCAGCGAGACCGCTCCAACGTGAAATGAGCCGGCGCCGGTGGCGCTGATCTCGAATTGGGCGGGGCCGGAATTGTCGGCTTTGAAGGAGAAAGTGAATTTCTTGTAATCCTTGCTCACCCTGCCAAGGGCGATAGTTTGGCCTTCGGCGTCAACGTTGGTGCCCCAGACAATGCATACGGAGACTTTCGCCGTCGAATCGCCGGCCAACTGCGCGCGGCCCTCATAGACCCGGTCCTTGATCAACTTCAATCCGCTCTGCCGGATGCCGCGGGTTTCGGCGCCCGCCAGTTGGATCCGGGGCGTGTGGTCGCCAACGTATGGATTGTTGGTGTCCATGACCACGGAGTCAACAGGCCCAATGGGATTCCACCGCCCGGGGCCGACGCCGCGCCGGCCTCGCCCGCGACCGGCAGCGCCCTCGAAACCGCGTTGACCGGCGTCGGAATCCCCAGCGGGCGCCGGCGCGACAGCGTAATAGAATTTGCGGTCATCGAGCATTTCGCTCCAGAGACTGCTGTAAATCAAATTGCCGGCGTGTTCCAGAAATTGGCCGTAAATGTACGGAGAAATTGGCGGACCGGCTTTTGAGGCGTCAATGGTGGCGGTTATGGTTTGGCTGGGGGCCGGCGTTTGTGCGCCGGCCGCAAGCGCAGCAAAGAGTCCCGCAATAATCGCAGTTTTCACGTGAACGAGTCTTGTGCGGTTCGAGTGCAAACTTACATCGTGCTGAGATCTTGCGGAAAACGGCAGTTTCCCCAAGGCGCGACATCCAACCTGCACACTGCTTGAACCTACCGGAACGCCGCAGACCCAGATATATGACATAGGTCATATTGCAGATTCTGTTCGCCGCCCTGAAAGTGCGAGCGACAAGTTTATCACCATGCGACTTCCGTCAGCGATTATCGCCTTTTGTTCCCTGATTGTCATTGGTTGTCCGGCCAAAACCTTGGCGGATGAACCACAGTTGAGTGGAAACGCATCGCCACCCAGCCAGCCTCTGAGCCTCTGGTACCGCCAGCCGGCCGCCAAGTGGGTCGAGGCGCTTGCCATCGGCAACGGACGCATCGGCGCGATGGTCTTTGGGGGGATAAACCGTGAGCGTCTCCAGTTGAATGAGGACACACTTTGGGCGGGAGGACCTTACGATCCCGTCAATCCAAATGCCCGGCAGACCCTCCCGGATGTCCGTCGTTTGGTCTTCGAAGGTAAATACAGCCAAGCCGCAAAACTTATCAGCGCAAAAGTGATGTCCAAACCCCTGGGCCAGATGCCCTATGAAACCGCGGGCGACTTGATTCTCACGTTTCCCGCTTCGACTTCCGTTGAGAATTACCGGCGCGACCTTAACCTGGATACTGCGGTGGCCTCCGTCGAATACACGGATCTGGGCGTTCGATTTTCGCGACAGGTCTTCGCCAGTCCGGTGCATCAAGTCATCGTCATCCGCTTGACAGCCGACAAGAAGAACGCGGTCACATTTGCAGCCGGCCTTCAATCACCACAAAAGGCCGGGATGGAAACCGAATCGGGAAACACTCTGATCCTGCGCGGCGTCAACGGAGACTCGCAAGGCATTCACGGTGCTCTCAAATTCCAAGTGCGGGTCCGCGTGCTGGCCGATGGCGGAACCATCACCGCCAACTCTAATTCGGTCGCGGTTCTCAACGCGGACTCGGCAACCATCCTGATCGCTGCGGCCACCAGCTACCGAAATTTTCACGACGTAAGCGGCGATCCGGAAGCAACCGTCAAAACTCAGATCGCAGCCGCCGCGGCCAAATCCTTCGACGCCCTGCTTGCCACGCACATCCAAGAGCATCAGCGGCTGTTCCATCGCGTCTCAATCGCTCTTGGCAAGAGCGATGCCATGCAACTGCCCACAGACGTGCGGATTGAGAATTTTCACAATGGCAACGACCCTCAGTTTACCGCGCTTTATTTTCAATTCGGGCGCTACCTCCTGATGAGTTGTTCGCGCCCTGGCGGTCAGCCCGCCAATCTCCAGGGGTTGTGGAACGAAAGCATGAATCCGCCTTGGGGAGGCAAATACACCATCAACATCAACACCGAAATGAACTATTGGCCGGCGGAGACATGCAATCTGTCCGAATGCGTGGAGCCGCTGATTGCGATGGTGAAAGACCTGTCCATGACCGGCGCCCGTACCGCGAAGGAAATGTACGGCGCAAGCGGCTGGGTTGCCCACCATAATACGGATCTTTGGCGTGCGACCGGACCTATTGACACCCCGGAGTCGGGAATATGGCCGACCGGTGGTGCGTGGCTGTGCCAACTATTGTGGGAGCATTATGCTTTTAGCGGCGACAAGGGATTTCTGAAAGAGATCTATCCCGTGATGCGTAGCGCGGCTCAGTTTTTCCTTGACACGCTCGTGGAGGAGCCCGAACACAAATGGCTGGTAACCTGTCCGTCGCTCTCCCCTGAAAATCAGCATCCTTACGGTTCGGCCGTCTGCGCCGGACCGGCCATGGACTCCGAAATTCTCCGCGATTTGTTCACACATTGCATCGAAGTGTCCCAAATTCTCAACGCCGATGCCGCCTTCCGCAAAAAGTTGGAGCAAACCCGGGCACGGCTCGCCCCCCTCCGAATCGGGAAGAATGGCCAATTGCAGGAGTGGCTTGACGACTGGGATGCGCAGGCAAGGGAACAGCGACATCGGCATATTTCCCATTTGTATGCGCTTTTCCCGAGCGCCCAGATCACGCCGCGCGGCACGCCCAAGCTCGCCAATGCCGCCAAAGTCACGCTCGATACCCGCGGCGATATCACCACCGGTTGGGCCATCGCATGGCGCATCAATTGTTGGACCCGGCTGGACGACGGGGACCGGGCATACAGCATCCTCAATCACCTCTTCCATCCAAGCCGCACTTATCCGAATCTTTTTGACGCGCATCCGCCGTTTCAGATCGACGGAAACTTCGGTGGGACCGCTGCCATCGCTGAGATGCTGCTCCAGAGTCAAAACGGTGAAATTGAACTGTTGCCGGCGTTGCCCTCCGCGTGGCCGGATGGCAGCGTCACGGGTTTGCACGCGCGGGGCGGTTACCAGGTGGATATCGCCTGGAAGGGAGGAAAACTGAAAAGCGCGGAGCTCCGTTCATCTGCCGCTGGGAAAGCTGTCGTGCGTTATGCCGGCCGCGTGGCGGAGTTCGATGTAAAACGTGGCAGGCCGTTGCGCCTGAATTCCGAACTGTCAGACCAAGCCGGGCGCAAGCGTTGAGCAGGAACTTTGCCGCAGAGACTCCTCTAGAGCAATTTTCGGTCGTCACGCGTGTGAGCCATTTGTCAGCCCACGACCGGAAACACTGCGCGATCCCAGCTGCCTTGGCATAGTCGATAGGTTTCATTTAGCGGCTCTCCTGTTTCGATGGCCAGCCAGGAAACTCTAACAGTGCCGAATTGATGCCCCGGAACTCGAAGGCTTCCAAGCTAAAATCCCGGATGGGAAGTCCGGCATGAATCGCTCGCATCGCGGCTGGGCAGCTTGCCCGCTTGACCAATCGGCCAGGCTGCGCGAACGTAGTGTTGTCATGGAAACAAAACTGACCATCGCCGCGATCGAAAAGCCCGAACCCGTCAACTTCATTCTCGGCCAGACCCATTTCATCAAGTCGGTCGAGGACATCCATGAGGCCCTGGTCACCGCCGTGCCCGGCATCAAGTTTGGGCTGGCATTTTGCGAATCATCCGGCAAATGCCTGGTGCGCTGGACCGGCACCGATCCAGCTATGATCGAACTGGCCAGGAAGAACGCCTTGGCCATCGGCGCCGGGCACAGCTTTATCCTTTTCCTGGCGGAGGGTTTTTATCCGGTCAACGTGCTCAATGCCGTCAAAATGGTGCCCGAGGTCTGCCGGATTTTCTGCGCCACGGCCAATCCCGCCCAGGTGCTGGTGGCCGAAACCGATCAGGGGCGCGCTATCGTGGGCGTCGTGGATGGTCTGCCGCCCAAGGGGGTTGAAGGCGAGGCGGACATCGAATGGCGAAAGCAATTCCTTCGCCAGATTGGCTACAAACTCTGAGGGCGCGTCGCGGGCCTATTGTCCGCCTTGTGCGCATCGGCCAATAGACACGACTGACCCGCATCCGCCGATTTAAAGGGATGGCTTGGAAGGCCGACATGAGACTGATCCCAATCAAAGTCGAATGCTACGCCGGAATCAAAGCCGACGAGACGCCGCGCCGATTTGCTTGGCACGAACGGCCCATCGAGGTCGAAGAAGTCCTCGACCGTTGGCACCAAGTTGAGAGCAAACCCGAGTGGCCCCGTGCGGACTACTTCAAAGTAAGGGGCACGGATCAGCTTGAATACCTGCTCAAACACGACTTGGAGTCGGATGAATGGTACCTGGGACAAAGAGGGTGATCCTGCGCAAATTGGGTTGTCTCATCCGTTGGGGTTGACTAAAATGGCGTCACAAACGTTTCCGGGCGCTGTCCTTCCGCAACTCGCTTTGCCAATAACCCCATCCGGCTTGCAACTCCCGCTCCTAGGTATATGTACCGATTGGCAATCAAACGATCCACTGATAGGGTCGGAAATAAGCGGCAAATTAATTTACGGAGAGGTGTTCGGTTGCTATGACGGTGTGTTGGTGGCAATGCCTGGCAAGGGTGAGCACGGCATCGTCTTTAGTGCAAAGACAGTGCCACAGGATTGAGTCGGTTGCAGTCGTCCCTGGGAGCGTGCATGTTTTAAGCTTCCCTGAAGACATTGACCGGCTGATTATCAGAAAGGAGACCAAAATGGAATTCAAGAATCGGAACCCAGGGCTTGCCGCGAGCAGCGCGGACCGCCTTTTCCTGGTATTAGCTTTGTGTTGCGTGACCCATGGCGCCGCGGCGGCGGAACACTGGTTGACTACTTGGGGCTGTGGGTCGCAGTTGACGGAGCCAAGGAACTTGCCGCCGGCGCCTTTGGCCAACGGAACGCTGCGACAGTTCGCTCATGTGACCGTAGGCGGACAGCATCTGTGCGTGCGGTTATCAAACGCCTGCGGCACCAACTCCGTGACGATAAATTCGGCTCATATAGCGTTATCGGCCGGAGCCGGCAGCGCGGGCAATGGCGACATTAACACAGCCACCGACAAGGCGCTCATGTTCGGCGGAGCGCCTTTGATCATCCTTCCGCCGGGGGCTGTGGTCCTGTCCGACCCGCTCGACTTTGATTTGCCCTCTCTGGCCAATGTCGCCCTGTCGTTTTTTTTTGGAAATATTTCCGACACGATGATTGATGGGCATCCTGGCTCTCGCACGACTTCTTTCATTCTTCCCGGCAATGTTGTTGCCGCGGCAAGCATGGCCGGGGCGGCCAGGACAGCGCATTGGTATATCATCACCGGCATTGATGTCCTGGCTGATACTGAGGGCAGAGCGGTGGTTGCCCTTGGCGATTCCATCACCGACGGCCGCGGTTCGACGACAGACGGCAACGATCGTTGGCCGGATGATCTGGCGCGACGCCTTAACGCCAACCCACCGACGGCCAAAGTGGCGGTGGTCAACATGGGCATTGGGGGCAACGGAGTCTTTGCGGGGCTTGGTCCCGCGGCGGTTGCGCGGTTTGATCGCGACGTGCTTGGTCAAAGCGGCGCGCGCTGGCTGATCGTTTTCGAGGGAGTCAACGATATAGGCGGCGGCAGCGAATCGGGCAGCCTGGCTTTGACCACGAACCTGATTAATGCCTACACACAATTCATCGCCAAAGCGCATGCCCGCAACATTCTCGCCTATGGCGCCACCATCACGCCCTTTGGTGGACATTACTATTTCTCGGCCGCCCACGAAGCGGCGCGCCAGAGGGTGAACACATGGATTCGGACCAATAATCTTTATGACGGCGTGATTGATTTTGACGCCGTAGTGCGCGACCCAACGACCTTGGCCCATCTGCTCCCGGCTTACGACAGCGGCGATGGCCTGCATCTGAATCCCACCGGTTACCAAGCGATGGCCAATGCGATAGATTTGACACTGTTTAACCGATGACTTGTCTCGCGTTATGTTCAAGGCGTCTGAACCATTCGTGATCGCCGCCTTCGTAAGGGGTCTATCGTTGCCGGGCAAGTCGGCGGCGCAAACTGTTCCACGAGAGCGGATTTCAATTGATGACAATTGGCGGTTCAAGAAGGATGATTCGGCAGGAAGCGCTCAAGTCCTGCCGGATGCGCCCGACCAAGGTTGTTTCGCAATAAGGATTGGACGATCGCGGCGAATCGGGCCAAAAGGAATTCGCCAGCATGATCGCTGTTGCATTATAGTTGCTGCGTGGAAACGACGCACCAAAACGGCGGCAGCCAATCGCTGCCTTCACCGCGGGCAGCGGCCGTTTCGGAACGACCTAGCTCCGCGGTCACAAGACATTCCTCACCGGCGGCCAAGATAAAACTGTTTCGATCTCTTTTCCGAGGCAGAGAGGATGTGTATCCCCGCCGTTTCGAGAGCCGGAAGACCGGGAAATCCGGCTATGCGCCCGCCTGCGCCAACGAATGGGTTCGGGATGTCTGTGAAAAGCCGCGAATCAAATGCACCGATTGTCCCAATCGTCGTTTCTTTCCGATCACCGATGAAGTGACTGGCTGGCACCTTTCGGGCCGGGACGCGCGGGGCTTCGATTTTGTCATGGGTGTCTATGCCATGTTGCAGGACGAAACTTGCTTCTTTCTGGCGGTGGACTTCGACGAGGGCGATTGGCAGCGGGATGCGGGCGCGTTTCTCGAAACGTGCCGGCGGCTGGATGTTCCCGCCGTCTTGGAACGCTCGCGATCCGGCAATGGCGGCCATGCGTGGTTTTTCTTTGAAGAGGCCCTTCCCGCCGGTCTGGCCCGCAAACTGGGTTCGCACATTCTCACGGAGACGATGGAGCGACGGCCGGAAATTGGCCTCAGTTCTTACGACCGGCTCTTTCCCAACCAGGACACGCTGCCCAAAGGCGGGTTTGGAAATCTGATCGCGCTTCCCCTCCAAAAACAGGCCAGACAGCGCGGCAACACTGTTTTTCTTGACGAACAGTTCGCGCCTCATGCCGATCAATGGGCGTTCCTGGCCTCAGTGCGACGAATGAGCCGGGCGCAAATCGAGGCTCTGGTGCGCGAAGCGGAATCCAAAGGACGGATTATTGGAGTGCGCATGGCCTTGGCGGATGAGGATGATGACAATCCCTGGACGGCGCCCCCATCGCGTCGCCGAAAGGAACCCCCCATCCCTGGTCCTCTGCCGGAAAAGATCGAGATCATTCTCGGAGACCAGATCTATATCGCCAAGGAAAATCTTGCTCCCGGGCTGCGCAACCGATTGCTGCGTTTGGCGGCGTTTCAAAATCCCGAGTTTTATCGCGCGCAATCCATGCGTCTGCCGACCTACGGCAAGCCTCGAATCGTTTCTTGCGCCGAGGATCATCCAAGGCATTTCGCTCTGCCACGAGGGTGTCTGGATGAAGTTCAGGAAATGCTCGGATCTCTCCACATCCAACCGATTCTCCGCGATGAACGCAACGGCGGCATTCCATTGAACGTTTCTTTTTGCGGCACATTGCGGGCGGAGCAGCGGGCGGCGGCCGAGGCGTTGCTCGCACACGACACAGGCGTGCTGGCGGCGACGACAGCCTTTGGCAAAACCGTGGTGGCGGCCTGGCTCATCGCTCAACGCGGCGTCAACGCGCTGATTCTGGTTCACCGCCAGCAACTCCTCGAACAGTGGATCGAACGTTTGTCCTCCTTTCTGGGTCTGCCGGCCAACACGATTGGGCGATTGGGAGGCGGACGCAACAAGCTCACAGGCGCGCTGGATGTGGCGCTGATGCAGAGCCTGGTTCGCAAGGAGGTGGTGGACGATCGCGTGGCCGGTTACGGCCATTTGATTGTGGATGAGTGCCATCACATATCAGCGCGCAGTTTTGAATTGGCCGTCCGCCGCGCCAAAGCGAAGTTTATCACAGGTTTGTCCGCCACAGTGACTCGCAAGGACGGGCACCACCCGATCATCTTCATGCAGTGCGGCCCGGTTCGCCATCGTGTGAGCGCGACGACCCAGGCGGCGGCCCGGCCCTTTGCGCATCATGTCCTGGTTCGTCCGACCGGTTTTCGTGCGGCTGCGGCGTCTGACCCCGATCCGCGCGCGGAATTTCACCAATTGTATGAAACCTTGCGCAATGACGACAAGCGCAACGAGATGATTTGCGCGGACATCCTGAGCGCCGTTGACGAAGGACGATCACCCCTGGTGCTCACTGAACGAATCGAACACCTGCAATGTCTGGCTCAACGGCTTTCTCCGGACATTCCACACTTGATCCTGTTGCAAGGGGGGCAAACCAGAAAAGAACTGGCCTCCGCCCTTGCGCGCTTGGCCGGGATCCCGAAGATTGCGAGGCAGGCGGTTCTCGCCACGGGAAAATACATTGGCGAAGGCTTTGATCATCCTCGATTGGACACGTTGTTTCTGGCGCTGCCAATCTCGTGGCGGGGCACCCTTGCCCAGTATGTCGGGCGGCTCCATCGGCTGCACGAGGGCAAACGCGAAGTGCGCGTCTATGACTATGCCGACCTCAACGTTCCGATGCTTGCCAGAATGTTCGACAAACGGTGCCGCGGATATGAAGCGCTCGGCTACACCATTCTGCTGCCGGGCAGCGCCCTGCCGGGCTGGCCTGTGGAGGTTCCGCTCCCAATTGATCCGGAATGGAAAAAGGACTACGCCGCCAGCATTCGCCGGCTCATTCGCGATGGAGTTGATGTTCCATTGGCCAGTCTGTTTGTGCATGTCGCCCGGTCTCCTGACGCCGGCGCCGAGGGGGAGGACCGGGCTCGGAGCGCCAGCGAAGCCTTTCTTTTTCGTCGCCTGCAATCATTGCCGGAAACAGCCGGGCGTTTTCGTCTGAATGCGGAGTTGCCGATTTCTTTTGATGGCGATGGCAGGATGGAGGTGGACCTGTTATGCGCGGAATCCGGCCTGGTCATTGAGTTGGATGGCGCGCAGCATTTCGCGGATGTTGACGCGTATCGGCGGGACCGGCGGAAGGACGCCCTGCTGCAGCAAAACGGATATTTTGTATTGCGATTCCTGACGGAAGACGCAGGCAGGCGCCTCGACCAGGTTCTGGATGCTATTTTGGCCACTCTCGTTTACCGTGAAAAAAACAAGAGGCGCTGATTTCTCCATTCCCCTTGCTGGCTGGCAATATCCCGGGTGTGACCCCCGGAGCCGGTTAATCAGAGGCTCGATGGCGCCACGCCGCCTGGGAGGTCATTGGTTGGGAGATTGGTTGGGTCTCCCACCGGCCCGCGGTGACTCATGGCTCTCCACCCAATCAATGTCAACTTTGGAGCCGACCACTTCAAGAGGCAGCCAATTGCCATTGCCGACAATGGGATGATCGGTGTTGAGGTTCATCCATTTGTGGATTTCTGAATGGCCGTCCGCGAAGGCGAAGCCGCAGGCGCCGACGTGATAGGAGGCCGGCACGTCGCTCCATTCGGTGTCTTCCCCGTCATCAGTCGGCGTATATTGAATGCCGTCGTTAATGCTGTCGGGATGCTCGTCGGAGAAAACCCAGGTCTTGGAGGCCACCTTGAAATCACTCGTCTTGAAGAAATTGGGCCAGTAATCTCCATAAACCGAGACTTCCGGCTCAGTGGCCGATTTGCTGCCGCAGGTGAAATCCATCGAATAGCTCCGGCACCTGGCCACTGCGTACGGTTGAGCAATGATCGGGTCGGCGGGACACTGGTAGATGGCGGGGTTCTTGGTGTAAGCCCCAATGGTGGCGCTGGAGGCCTTATCGGTAGCACTGGTTTCCTTGCCCAACATCCACATGTAGTTGGTATTGTCAGTGTTGTTGGCATCCTCGGTCAACCAGCCTTGGCTCCAGCCGCCTGTGGCGCCTTGGCCTGGCGTGTTATTCGCCAGAACTTCCCGGTTGTCGCTGGCATACATGAGCCACGCCAATATCAGTTGATGCCCGTTGCTCTCACATTTGGTGCCCTGGGTTTGTTGTTTGGCTTTGCTCAGGGCCGGCAGCAGCAAAGCGGCCAGGATGGCGATGATCGCAATGACCACCAGCAACTCGATCAACGTGAACCCTCCGGGGCCGGCGGAGACAGGGGGTCCTGTGGATATCGGCCGCGTTTGCATGACCAAATTGTTCCGGCGCCCGTCCCGCGCCGGTTTTCGCGCAAATGAATGCATCAACATATCTTTTTTTCAATTTCCCACGAGGCCCGCTCCAATGCAAATTCAGACCGCTTGTTTTAAGATAAGACAGGCTGCGGCGCCGCAAACGGGTCATCCATCAGGGTTTCTTTCTTGCGCGCCCAGTCTGCCTGCCAGGGGGGCTTGGAGAAGCGGCCAAAACGCCCTGGCCGCAAGGGAACGCGAAAGAGCACAGCCCGCCCGGCCGCAACCGCCGGAAATCCCGTGGGACATCGTCCGACCAGCGCCTTCAGAGAAGACCCGATAGACCGGGCCGCTCTAAAGCCCGTCCCCCAAGCTGCCGATGGAATGGTTGAAGGCGTGCAGAGCACCGAGATCGCATTTGCACAGAGAACAATACCATGACGAGAGAGAACTCAATCGAGGACAGGACAGATTGGCTGGCCCGCTCCGGCCATGGAAACGGTGCCGCTGTACTTGACGAAAAGCGGCGCAGACTTACGGGCAAACGGTACAGAAAGGAACTCAAGAGGCTTCAAATTGAACTGGTCAAACTCCAGGAATGGATCAAGCACAAGGGTCTCAAAGTCGTCGTGCTCTTCGAAGGGCGCGATGCCGCCGGCAAAGGCGGCACCATTAAACGGATTATTCAAAGGATGAACCCGCGTATCTGCCGCGTCGTGGCTTTGGGCATTCCGACCGAGAAGGAAAAGACGCAATGGTATTTTCAACGCTATGTGGCCCACCTGCCCGCCGCGGGAGAAATGGCCTTGTTTGACCGCAGTTGGTACAATCGCGCCGGCGTCGAGCGCGTGATGGGCTTTTGCACCGACTCCGAATATGAGGAATTCCTTCACTCCTGCCCGGAATTCGAACGCATGCTCGTCAGGTCAGGGATTATTTTGATCAAATTCTGGTTCTCCGTCAGCGACAAGGAGCAGGAACGGCGCTTCCAGGAAAGAATTCACGATCCCACCAAGTCCTGGAAGCTCAGTCCAATGGACTTGGATTCCCGCCGCCGCTGGCAGGATTATTCACGGGCCAAGGATGTGATGATGGCCCATACCGATATCAAGCAAGCCAGTTGGTTCGTGGTGGACGCAGATAATAAAAAGCGCGCCCGCCTGAACACTATTCGACATCTGTTGGAATACATCCCCTACGAGGATTTGACTCCGAAACCGATCAAATTGCCGCGCCGCCCGCCAGAGTGCGGCTACGTTCGGCCCCCGATCAATGATCAGACCTTCGTGCCGGATTATTATCGTTGAAAGCGCTCGACCAAACTACTTGACGCAGAACCCGCCGGGTCACAGGTCCCACATCACCCGGCCCCGCCAAAAGGCGAGCCGGTGACATCGAAAAATCCGTCGCAGAAATGGCTTGGAAAAAGGCGCCATTGGCCCAATAATCGGAGCAGCCATGAAAAAGATCTTCGTTCTTCTGGCGGCGGGCTGGTTTCTTTGCCCGATGCCAAGCCACGGGGCCGAGACGGCGCAGGCGCGGATGTATTGCCTGTCGCTCCAATTTCAGGAAGCCATCGCCATCAGCTCGTATGATGGTTCTCAGTGGAGCCTGGACTTGACCACGCTTTCATCGGGCATCAACGGCGAACTGGCGCCGTATTTTCTGACCACCAGCTACACCCACTCCGCTTATGTCCAACTTTACAACGATCTCTGGGGGATGAGCGACCAGGGAGCCATCGGGCTGAATGTGCCGGACGCCGGCACCAATGCAGAAGGCTATCCGGATTTTTTTGACGTCTCGCAAGGCGTCACCAATCTGACCGGCTCCGGCGTCCTGGAGAGCCAGTATTTCTACGCCGGCGCCGCGGCTTTAGAGGCCGCGTGGAATCGCGCCGCCGGTTCATCAACGGGAACTTGTTCTTTTTCAGCGTACGACCCTGACAACCCCTATTTCTCCCTTCAGTTCAATTTCGCGTTCACGCTGCTGGAATATACCGGCCCGCTGAGCTACACGCCCGGCTCCAACTCGGTTTCGGCGGCCGTCAACCTGACGCAAACCGGCGCCCCGGCCAACACGTTGCAGGGGCCGATCGTCTTCGACAAATCCTCCACCGACCGTTTCAACACGCTGACCAACGAGCCTGGCGTCTGGACCGACGCCGCCCTGCAGCCGGTCGTGTTCACCAACAACCTCTTTTTGCGCAACACGACATTGGGGACCAATTACTACGGCTACATGGAGTTCACCGCCGGCGACCCGAACCCGGGCGAATCGGGATACGTTGTGTGGGTTCTTTCCATTGACGACACCAACGACGCCAACGGCAACGGAATTCCGGATTTCAGCGATGATCCCGTGACCGTGGCGCCGCCGCGCCCTCCGCTGCTGGCGCTGGCGCTGGGTCCGGGCCATCTGCTGTTGACGATCAGCGGCGACGTCGGCCACACCAACGTAATCCAGGAACTGAATTCCCTGACGGCGACCAACTGGCAGAAGATGCTCACATTGCTGCTGACTAATGATCCGCAGGTGGTCTCCCTGCCTCTGCCATCGGGGCGGACGGCCTTTTGGCGTGTGCTGGCGCAGTGATTAGTGAAAATCGTGGGAGGCGGCGGCGGCCAGTTTGTCTTGCGGCAGGGGCTTGATGCGAGAGGCTCTGATGACAATGACGTTGTCGGTGTTCTGCACCCGGCCCTCGATTTCCAGGAACGACTCCTGCGTGATGACCAGACGCAATCGCTCGAAAAGTTGAGGGGTGACGATGGCGTTGCTGACGCCGGTCTCGTCCTCCAGGCTGATGAAAACAAAACCCTTGGCGGTGCCGGGACGCTGCCGGCATATCACGCTGCCGGCAATCCGCACCATCTGGCCGTGGCGCGCCTTGTCCAGGTCGCCGGCGCGCCAGACGCCGGGCAATTGCGCGCGCACCAGGGCCATCGGATGGGGGCCGGTGGTCATCCGCATTCCCTTGTAATCGGCGCGCAGCCGCTCCAGGGCGTCCATCGGCGCCAGGGGCGTTTTGCTTTCCGCAGGCGCCGCGGCGGCCCGGCGGGCGGCCCAGTCAAATAGATCGCCCTCCGACAGTTCTTTCTCGATTTGCCAGAGGGCATCGCGGCGGTGGCGGGCGAAACAATTCAGCGCGCCGACTTCGGCCAGGGCGCGCATTTCGCTTTTGGCCAGGCCGCAGTGCCATTGGAAATCGTCCATCGAGACAAAGGGCTGGCGGGCGCGCTCTTCGAGCATGTGCAGCGCGCGGGCGTGTTGCAAGCCCTGCACGACGCACAAGCCCAGGCGGATGGAGCCGTCGGCCTCGATGGCGCAGAGCCAGTCGGAGCGCGCGGCGCAGACCGGGCGCACGCGTACGCCGTGGCGTTTGGCGTCCTTGACGATGGTGTCGGCCGAATAGAAGCCCATGGGCTGGTTGTTGAGGAGGCTGGTGTAAAACTCGGGCGCGCGATGGGTCTTCAACCAGGCGCTGCCGTAGGCCAGGATGGCGAAGCTGATGGCGTGGGATTCGGGGAAGCCGTAGAGGGCAAAGGCGCTGACGGCCTGCAAAATGCTGTCAATAACAGCGGGGGCGACGCCGCGCGCGGCCATGTTGGCGCGCATTTTGGCGGCGACTTTCTCCATGCGCTCGCCGGAGCGGAAGGAGCTGACGGCGCGGCGCAATTCCTCGGCCTCGCCGCCGGAGAAGCCGGCCATGATCATGGCGATTTGGAGCAATTGCTCCTGGAAAAGGGGCACGCCCAGGGTGCGTTCGAGCACCGGGCGCAGGCGCTCGTCGTAATAATTGACCGGCTGGCGGCCGGCGCGCCGGGCCAGGTACGGATGGACCATGTCGCCCTGGATGGGGCCGGGGCGGATCAAGGCGACTTCGATGACGACGTCGTAAAAACATTTGGGCCGCAGGCGGGGGAGGGTGGCCATTTGGGCGCGGCTTTCGATTTGGAACACGCCGATGGTGTCGGCTTTGCACATCATGGCAAAGGTGGCCGGATCGTCGTTGGGGATTTTGGCCAGGTCCACCGGATGCCCGCGCCGCGCAGTCAAGGCGATGGCGTCCTGCAAGAGGGACATCATGCCCAGGCCGAGCAAGTCAACTTTAATAATGCCCAGGTCCTCGCAATCGTCCTTGTCCCACTGGGCGACGACGCGGCCGGGCATGGAGGCGTTTTCCAGCGGGACGACGGCATCCAATTTGCCCTGGCAAATAATCATGCCGCCGGAATGCTGGCCCAGATGGCGGGGCAGGCCGTAAACTTGCGAGTAAAGCGAGGCGAACGCGGCGGCGCGCGGATGCTCGCGCGGCAGCCCGGCCTGCGCGATCTGCGCGGGCAAATCCAGCGTGTGCGGATAATCGCCGTGGGCAAAGAGATTGGAGAAGCGGTCCAGGAGATCGGCCGGGAAATTGAGGGCCTTGCCGATTTCGCGCGCGGCGCTGCGGCCGCGATAGGTGATGACATTGGCCGTCATGGCCGCGCCGCGGGGTCCGTAGCGGCGATAGACTTCCTGGATGACCTTTTCGCGCCGGTCGCCGCTGGGGAGGTCAATATCAATATCGGGCCAGCCTTTGCGGCCCTCGCTCAAAAAGCGCTCGAACAGCGTGTGGTATTTCAGGGGGTCAACGGCAGTGATGCCCAGGCAGAAGCAGACGGTGCTGTTGGCGGCGCTGCCGCGGCCTTGGGCCATGATGTCGTTCTGGCGGCAGAAGGCGACCAGGTCGGCCACAATCAAGAAGTAACCGGCGAAGCCCAGTTTTTCGATGACCGCCAGTTCGCTCTCGATCTGGCGGGCGACTTTTTTGGGCACGGCCCCATCGTAACGCCAACGTGCGCCGGCCAGGGTTTGGCGGCGCAGGACGCCATCCATCGTTTCGCCTTGCGCGACGGGGAAGCGCGGGAATTCGTAGCCCAAATCGGACAACGCGAAGCCGAGCCGATCGGCCAGGCGGGCTGAGTTTTCGATGGCCTCCGGCAAATCGTGGAAGAGCGCCGCCATGTCCGGGCCGCTTTTGAGGAAGCGTTCGCTGTTGGGCGCCAGCAGGCGGCCGGCGGCGTCCAGGTGGGTGTGATGGCGCAGGCAGGTGAAAACATCCAGGGCCGGGCGGCCCTCCGGAGCGGCGTGCAGCACGCCGTTGGTGGCCAGCAAGGGCACCGAGAAGGCGCGCGACAGTTGGATAAGGATAGTATTGACGCGCTCCTCCCCGCGCAAAAGATGGCGCTGAATTTCAACGCGGAGCCGTTCGCGCCCGAAAACGCGGAGCAGTTGTTCCATTGTGCGTTCCGGTGTGGGAGCGCCCCGGACCTTGGCGCGCCACGCCCGGACCGAGCGGACCAGCGGCCCCTCCTCATCGCCGGTCAGGGCAAAGAGGCCCTGGGCAAATTCGGGCAATTCATCCCATCGGACCCGGCCTTCGCCCTTGGCGGCGCGCAGATGGGCGCGAGTGAGCAGTCGGCAAAGATTTTGGTAGCCGGCGCGGTTTTCCACCAACACCGGCAGGGCGGCGCCGTCCTCCAGGGTCAATTCGGCGCCGATGATGGGGCGCAGGCCGTGTTCCCTGGCGGCGTTGAAGAAACGCGGAGCGCCATAAAGTCCGTCCCGGTCGCAGAGCGCCATCGCGGGCAGGGCCAAGGCGGCGGCGGTTTGGGCCAGCCGCTCCGGCGCGGAGGAAGCGCGCAGGAAACTAAAGGCGCTGCGGGCATGGAGTTCGACGTACATGGGCGTGAGTCAGTCAAAAAGTCCATCCACAAACCAATCTTCCTTTTGCCGGACCAGGCGGAACAGGGCGCCGTCGCGGGTTTGGACGTCCCATTCGTCGCGTTCCCAGGCCCGGTCGTCCCACCACTGGCCGGAGAGGCGCCAAGGACCGCGCGCGCGGGCAATCGGGCCGGTGAAGGCGGCGCTGCGCAACAACGCCGGCCGCCCCGAGCGCATCTCGACGGTGGCGGGGATGGGCGGACGGAAACGGCGCAAAGCCGGCCCGGCGGGCGGTTCACCGTCGTCTTCCTCGCGCTCCAATTGGCGCGGCGTGGCCAAGGCGTCCGGCTCGATGCGAAAATCATCCGGCCGGTGGGAATCGGCCAGGCGGGGCGTGCCGGCGCGGTCAGGGCCGAGGAGGGCCGTGAGACGGGCGAGGGTTTCGTGGAATTGATTGGGATCGCGCAGGGCGGCGTCGAACAAACCGAATTGGTGGCTGGCCGGGCGGCCCGGTTTGGCGGCCAGGCGCAGCGAAGAGATGGGCGAATCGGCGCGTGCATTTTCGAGATAGGTTCGCAGCACCCGGAAGAGCGTCTCGACGTTGCTGGTCGGGGCGGGAATGACGAAAAGGCGCTCGGAGGCGGCGCCGGAACAAAAGCCCAGGCGCAGGTTCAACTCCGCCGCCACCAAAAAGGCCATCTCCAGCCGCCGGGCCAATTGCTCGATCAAGCGGCGCAGGACAAAGAGCAGCGGTTCCAAAGTTTCCACCGGCTGCTCGAACTCCACTTGCTCTTCGTAAGCCGCGGCCGGGACAACCAGGTTGAGCGGACGCGCCCGGCGGCAGGTGGCCAGGTCGAAAAGCTCCGCCGCTTCGGGGCCGAGACGGGCGGCGATGTTCTCCTTGCCCAGCGCCAAAAACGCGCCGACGGTGCGGATGCCCCAAGTCTGCAGAATCTCCAAAAGAGGCCCGGCCGGTTCCAGGGCTTCCAAGGGCAGCGCGGCGACGAATTCTTCCGCGTCAGAAACGAACAAAAAGGGACGCGCGCGCCGGGCGGCCTGCCAGGCCAGGAGGGGCGTTTGGGCGACGCCGATTTGGGCCTGCAATTGAAGTTGGGCCAGGGCGTCGAGGACTTTATGGGACCATGGTTCCAATTGGCCGGCCACAGGCAGTCCCTTGAGGTCCAGCGTGCAGACGCCGTCGGCCGTGGCTTCGATGTTCGGGGAGAAGCAATAGGCGCATTGCAAGAGCATGGTGGCGGCGGCTTGTTCGCGCGGGCGGGAGCGCGTCTTGAGGACCACGCCGGGGCAGCGGGCCATGGCCTGGGTGGAAGTCAGCCCGGCGACCACCCCCGCCCGGCGGGCGGCTGCCGTCGCCTGGAAAACCGAGGTTTTGGGCGCTGGATCGTCCAGCAAGGCCACCGGGCGGGAAGACAACTCCGGCTCCAGGCGCAACGCGGCCTGCAAATGGAAATCGGGAACATGAATGACCGCGAACAAGTTCAACACTGCCAGTTTAGCCCGAAAAACCCAATCTTTAAAGTCGAATAAATGATCATGCGGGTTGTCGTTCCCCCAATCCTTAACGACTTCGGCGTTGAAACGGCTTTGAGCAACGGGTTGCAACGGGTCACGCAACGGCTTAAGTGCTTGATTATCAACGTCTGCAACGGAGCAACGGCTGTTTTGAGGGGTGAGGGTGGGTATCCTCTTGAAACTCCGCCCCGCCCCGCCTTTTTGGTGAACCATCGAGCATGTCGCTAATGATTCGGGTGTCGTTTCTGCCGATTCGCCGCTGAAAAACCGCCAAAAAGACGCGTCAATGCATGCCCCTCAGCCGGAGGCGCTGTCCCGGATCGCCCGGAAAAGCGATTCGACATTTTCGATCGGGGTGTTGCCTTGGATGTTGTGGATGGAGTTGAAGACAAAGCCGCCGCCGTCATTGAAAATGCCGATGCGCTCCCGCACCTCTTCATAGACTTGATCGGGCGCGCCGAAGGCCAGCGTCTTCTGCGTGTCCACGCCGCCGCCCCAAAAGACCAGTTGGGCGCCGAACTGGCGCTTGAGGCGCGCCGGCTCCATTTCGGCGGCCGAACATTGCACCGGGTTGAGGATGTCAAAACCCGCTTCGATGAAGTCGGGAATGAATTGATAGACCGAGCCGCAGGAATGAATGAAGGTTTTCCAATTGGTCCGCTGATGGACCAGGTCGTTGACCTGTTTATGGAAGGGCTTGAACAACTGGCGGTAGTCCGCCAGGCCGATCATGGGTCCCCGCTGTGTGCCGAAATCCGTGCCGCTGATGTAGGCCACCTGCACCATGTCGCCGAAGATGCCGATGAGTGCGCGAAGGTTTTCCAGCGCGATCTCGCATTGGCGTTGGAAAACCGCCTGCATGTAATCGCCCCGCGACTTGAGTGAAATGTACCATTCAGTGACGTCGCGGACGCCTTTGGGATGCTTGAGCCAGGTCGCCGGCACCAGCGCAATGTCGCCGAAGGCCGTGCCCGGAATGACGAGCAAGACGCCGTTTTGGCCTTGGGCCTCCAGCCACCTCTTGCCCGCCTGGTAGTAATCGAGGTCCGTGCCGCTGAACAGCGAGAATTCCTCGCAATTATCCCGCGGATTGAGATGGTCTTCGTCCAACGCTTCCTGACGGATGATCGCGTCGAAGAAGTAACCCCCCTTGGGCATGTGGCCGCTGGGAGGAGCCTGGAGATCCCCTTCGGGGTAAATGTGCCAGCCGCCGTCGGGGGCGGCGGAAACGCGGAAGTCCTCCGGCACCAGGCATTCGGTGCCGTCGAACAGCTTGAAGGGTTTCCATCCCTTGGCCTCGGTGCCGAAGATGGACCGGCGCGGCCACAAGCCCACCACGTCAAGGCCCAGCGCCTGGCGCAAGGCCTCGTCCACCTCGCCCAGCATCTGGTAGGGTTCGATGATCTTCACGCGCCAATGGCCGTCGCCCAGCAGACGCTGGCGCAAACGGTCAACGATGGACACGTGTAGCCCGGTGACGGGCGTGGCGCCAAAATCAACACAGACGCAGTCAGGCTGCCGGTGGTTGAGCGTGGCTTGGAGGCGTTCTCGGGAGGTCATCATTCAATGCGCAAAGGTCTGGTCATGCAGGCCGGCAATGTCGCATCCGCGACTGGATCGGTCAATTTGGGAATCATTCGGTGGTGCGTTGCGGAGATGGCTCCTGACTCATGCCAGGCCGTTTGTAAATCAGGCCGTCTTTCATGACGAAGCGCACTTCGCGCAACGCCTGAATGTTCGTTGTGGGGTCGCCCGGGACGGCGATCAGGTCGGCCAGTAATCCAGCGCGGATGGCGCCCAACTTGTCGTCCATTCGTACGATCCGGGCATTGGTCACGGTCGCCGCAAGAATGGCCTGGGTCGGGCTCATCCCCCCTCGCACCATCCACTCCAGCTCGCGATAGTTGGAGCCGTGGGCAAAAACTCCGACGTCACTGCCGAGGCCGATGGTGACCTTGTTATCCAGGGCGAGTTTGAAAGCGCGGAGCGCCTGCTGCATTTCAGCCGTGGCGGGACTCTCACCCGGTTTGTATCCATGGAAGTATTGGGCGTATGCCTCAACGGCAGTGAGCGTCGGCAGATACCCCACCCCTTTGGCCGCCATTAGGCGGAAAACTTCCTCCGTTCCCCCGTAGCCATGCTCAATGGTATCCACTCCAGCCTCGACGGCGCGCCGCATCCCTTCGGCGGTGGTGGCGTGGGCCGCCACCGGCCGGCCCGCCGAATGGGATTCCTCGACCAAAGCCCTCAACTCTTCGATGCTGAAGGTGGGGACTTGCCTGCCTGCCGGGCCGCGGCCGTAGTCGGCATAGACCTTGATCCAGTCCGCACCCATGCCCGCCTGCTCGCGCACGGCCTTGAGGATTTCGGGGATGCCCGAGGCCTCCTGGGCGCCTTTGGGCAGAAGGACGTTCTCGGCGTAACCGCGGGGACCGGGACCGTAGCTGGCCGTGGCCACGATGGCTTTGGTGACCACCAGGAGCCGGGGGCCGGGAATAAGCCCCTCATCAATCGCGCGCTTGATGCACAGGTCTGAAGACCCGGCCCCTTCGGTGCCCAAGTCGCGAAGCAAGGTGAAGCCGGCCAGCAGCGTGTTCTTGACATGCAGTACAGCTTCGACCGAACGATAGGCGAGCGGCTCTTTGAGGACCTGGTCATCCCAGGACGCTTCGTTGTAAGGGTGGAGAAAAATATGCGAGTGAATGTCCATCAGGCCGGGTAGCAAGGTCATGCCCGGCAAGTGGATAATCTCCGCGTTGGCGGGCGCTTGAACCTGCGCGGCAGGGCCGACGGCGGCGATTTGATTGCCGGTCACCAGCACCGACCAGCCGGCGTGCGTCTGGCCGTTGGCCGTATCGAAGACCAGCGCGGGGTTGAGCAGAAATGATGTTCTCACAGCATCGCGAGCCGGCGTGCTTTCGGCCCTGGCCCCCAGCGCGGTTCCCGCCAGCAAGGCCAGCGAAACGAGATCAAGCCAGAACTTCGCCGCGTTCACGACAGCCGAGAGTTGCGTTTAACGCCGCCCATGTCAAGCGCGGGAACCGCAGTGCTGGACAGGAGCCGGGACCCGATATAATCTGACGCGCCGATGAAATCGTTGTTGTCACGTCCCGAATGGATATGGGCCGGGTCGCCGCACATCACGGACGATTCCGAGCGGTTAATGGCCAGCCTTTGGCAAGAGAAAAGCGAGGGATGCGCGCGCGTCTGGCGTAACAAGGACTGACCGAAATGAACGGGCATAAGACAGGACAAAAAGCGTTGCTGGGAATCCTCAGCGCGGGCCTCTCCATTCTGCTGCTGGCCGGTTGCAAAGGTGTCCAGCAACCCTCCGAGCGCCAGGCGCGGGAAAACCTCTCGTCAGTCTCCCGCCAGTACCGGCCCGAGGGCCGGCGGCCGCAGGCTCCCAATCTGGGCGCCAACACCACCTTAAGCGGCTTCCTGGCTTACGCCCTGCTCAATGAGCCGCGGGTGGAGGCGGCGTACTTCGATTGGGCGGCCTCGGTTGAGAACATCACGACGGAACGCTCGCTGCCGGACCCGCAATTGACCTTCCAAATGTACATCGCCAGGGTTGTCACGTCGGTCATGCCGGGTTTGATGCAGGAGTTTCCCGGCCCCGGCAAACGTGGGATGCGCGCCAAAGCCGCGTCTGCCGCGAGCCAGGTCCGCTATTTCGATTTTGAAAACGCCGTGCTCCAAACGGCCTTCGCCCTCAAACGGGCCTATTACCGGCTCTGGTTCCTGAACGAGAACATCAAAATCAATCGCCAGATGCTCAACTTATTGGCCGAACTGGAGCAGAGCGCCCGCGGACAAAATGCTGTGGGCAAAGTCACACTGCAGGACGTCTATCGCGCGCAAATCGAGGAAGACCGGCTCTCGAACGAAATCGCCAATCTTGAGGATTCCCGTCATCCGTTGCGGGCGGAATTCAAGGCGGCGCTGGGCATGACCCGCGAACAACCTGACCCGCCGGAGCCGGCGCAATTTGAAGCCACGACCATGGAGCTGGCGCCGGAGCAGCTTCTGGCGGTGGCCTTCGCCCGCAATCCGCAACTCAAGGCGATGGAGGCCCAGGTGCGCCAGGCGCAGGCGTCGCTGGACCTGGCTTACAAGGTCAAGGTGCCCGACTTCAGCCTGGGAATGTCAGCCGACGCGCTGGCCTCGCCTACGCTCTACTGGCCGCAAGCCAGCATAAGCCTGCCCCTGTGGCGGGACAAAATCGCGGCGCAAATCGCGTCGGCCCAGGCTGGCCGGCGCGCCGCCCAAGCCCGGCAGACATCCGGACAAATCATGGTCACCGCCGATTTCGCAGTGAAGAGTTACGACTACCGCGAAATCACCCGCAACCTCTCTCTGTTGCAGGACAAGCTCATTCCCAAAGCCCGCAAATCGCTGGAAATCGCGCGAGCCGGTTATCTGGCCGGGCAGATTGATTTCTTCAACTTGACTGATGCCGAGCGCACGCTGCTGAACTTCCAACTGGAGGAAGTGGAAGCGCGCACGCGCCGTGAAATTGTTCTTGCCGACTTGTCGCTCTCCGTCGCCGGGATGGCGCCCGAAGGGTCGCCCATTCTGCCGCCTTCACCGGGCGACGCCGCTGCGTCCTCAGCCGCGCCCGGGCGTCTGACACGCTGATTCGATATGACTAAAAGCATCTCCCTCTTGTTTCTCGTCGCCGCAGCAGGCGCCGGTGTGCTGCTGTGCGGCTGCTCCAAAAGCTATGACGATGGAGGCACGGCCACGACCCAGGAAACGAAAACCTTTTATACTTGCGGAATGCATCCGCAGGTCATTCAGGATCATCCCGGCAATTGCCCCATCTGCGGCATGAAGCTCACGCCTGTCCGCAAGCAAGCCGCAACGCCCACCGCGACTAATCAGGACCAGGCCGCGGCGGCCGAGTCGCCGAGCCTGACCATTGATCCGGTGACGATCCAGAACATGGACTTGCGCACCGCCACAGTGACGCGCGGTCCGTTGCGCCGGAAGATCCGCACCGTCGGCGTCATTGACTACGACGAAACGACGCTGGCCGAGGTGACGACCAAGTTCAAGGGCTGGATCGAGAAACTCTATGTCAGCGCCACCGGCCAGCTTGTCATGCGCGGGGATCCCCTCTTTGAGATTTACTCGCCCGACCTCTACAGCGCGCAGGTCGAGTATTTGCTGGCCCTCGGTTCGACCAACGACACATTGGGCGCCGACGCCGTCCGGGCCAGCGCGCGAACCAAACTGAAGTTCTTTGACATTTCCGACGGGCAAATCGCGGAGTTGGAACGGACGCGTCAGCCGCAAAAGACCTTGCGCATCGCTGCGCCGCGGGACGGGTTCGTGATCGAAAAAACGGCCGTCGAGGGCCAGATGATGGACACGGGCGCCCGGATTTACCGGCTGGCCGATTTGTCATTGGTCTGGGTGCAGGCGCAAATTTACGAGCAAGACCTGGCTTATCTCAAGCTGGGCCAGGAGGCGGCGGTGACGCTCTCCTACCTGCCGGACCGGGAATTTCGCGGCCGGGTCACCTACATCTATCCCACCGTGGATGAGAAGACGCGCACGGCCCGGGTGCGCATGGAGTTTCACAATCCGGGTTACTTCCTCAAGCCGGGCATGTTCGCCACCGTCGAGGTGGAGTCGCAACTGGAAGCCTCGGCGCTGTTGATTCCCGACATGGCCATTTTGCGCAGCGGGGAGAAAACCACCGTGTTTGTCGCGCTGGCGGGCGGAAAATTCGACCCGCGCGCCGTCATTCTGGGCCCACAAGGGGAGAACGACATGTATCAAGTGGTCCGCGGATTGGCCGAGGGGGAGAGAATTGTCACCTCCGGCCAGTTCCTGCTCGATTCGGAAAGCCAGATGCGCGAGGCCATCCAAAAGATGCGCCAGCCGGCCTACGCCAATGAACCGGGCCAAGCGATGCCACCCGCAGAAACAGCCGGCGCCGCCGTGCCGGAGGACTCGAAGGAAGTCAAATATATTTGTCCGATGCCCGAGCACGTTTCCATCACTTATGAGCATCCTGGCCAGTGCCCCATCTGCGGCATGACGCTCGTGCCGGTGTCGGCGGCAACGCTGCGGAAGCTCCAGCCCGGAGGCAAACTTCTTTACTACACCTGTCCGATGCCCGAACACAGCGACGTGCGCATGGACAAGCCCGGCAAATGCCCCAAGTGCGGCATGACCCTCATTCCGGTGATGGAACCTCCGGCGGCTGCCACCCAACCCTGAAGTTTGTTGTGCTCAAAGGCATCATAGATTTTTCGCTCAAGAACAAATTCATTGTTCTTTTGGGAACGCTGGCGCTGGTGCTCGGCGGTCTTTACGCCGTGGGCAACATGCCCCTGGACGCCATTCCCGACCTTTCCGACGTGCAGGTCATCATCTACACCGAATGGCCCGGCCAGGCGCCGCAAATCCTCCAAGACCAGCTCACTTATCCCATCACCACCAAGATGCTTTCGGTGCCCAAGGCCAAGGTGGTGCGCGGCTATTCCTTTTACGGGTTCTCGTTCGTCTATGTCATCTTCGAGGACGGCACCGACCCCTATTGGGCGCGCAGCCGGGTTCTGGAGTATCTCAGCGGCTTGAGCGGCCGGCTGCCGGCGGGAGTCTCGCCCAGCCTCGGCCCCGACGCCACGGGGGTGGGCTGGGCGTTCATGTACTCCATCAATTCCACCAATCGCAGCCTGGCCGAATTGCGCTCGATGCAGGACTGGTATTTGCGCTACCAACTGGCCTCGGTCGAGGGCGTCTCGGAGGTCGCTTCCGTCGGCGGCTTTGTCAAGCAATACCAAGTCACCGTTGACCCGGCCAGACTGCGCGCTTTCAACCTTTCGATTTCCGAAGTGGCGAGGGCCGTCCGGCGCAGCAACGGCGAAGTGGGCGGCCGTTCCATCGAACTGTCGGAAAAGGAATTCATCCTGCGCGTGCGCGGCTACGTCCAAAGCCTCGATGATCTGCGCAAAGTCGCTTTGGGCGTCGGTCCCAACGGCGTGCCGATTCTTCTGGGCCAGGTGGCCGACGTCGAATTCGGCCCCGACATGCGCCGGGGCATCGCCGAACTCAACGGCCAAGGCGAAACCGTCGGCGGCATCGTCGTCGTCCGCTACGGCGCCAACGCACGCCAGGTGATCCTTGACGTCAAGAAGAAGCTGGACGCGGCGATGAAAGGATTGCCGCCCGACGTGCGGTACACCATCGCCTACGACCGCAGCGCGCTGATTGGGCGGGCCGTCCGGACGCTCGAAGGGAAACTCATTGAAGAGAGCATCGTGGTGGCGCTGGTCTGCCTGGCTTTCCTGATGCATGTGCGCAGTTCGCTGGTGGCCATCGTCATTCTGCCCATTGCCGTGCTGGCTTCCTTTCTGGTCATGTCCGCCCAGGGCATCAGTTCCAACATCATGTCACTGGGCGGCATCGCCATCGCCATCGGCGCGATGGTGGACGCCGTCATTATCATGATTGAAAACGCCCACAAACACATCGAGCGCGACCAGGGCCGCAAGCCGCATTGGGAGATCATCCGCGAGGCCTCTGTGGAAGTCGGCCCGGCGCTTTTTTATTCGTTACTGGTCATCACCGTCTCGTTCCTGCCGGTTTTCACGCTGCAAGCGCAGGAAGGCCGGTTGTTCAAGCCGCTGGCGTTCACAAAAACTTATTCCATGGCCGCCGCCGCCTTGCTTTCCATCACGCTGGCGCCGGTTCTCATGGGCTATTTCATCCGCGGGAAAATCCCGCCCGAGCACAGCAATCCCATCAGCCGTTTCCTGATCTGGCTCTATCATCCGGCGATTGATTTTGTCATCAAGTGGCGATGGGCGGTCGTTTCGGCCGCCGCCGCGCTGGTCGCCTGGGTTTTCTTTCCCTGGAACAGCCTGGTGGCCAGCCGGCTGCCCGAGGGCAACGCCAAGCAATGGGCGCTCAAGGCGGGCCGATTCTTTCCCTGTCAGAATATCGGCTCGGAATTCATGCCCCCGCTTTATGAGGGCGACCTGCTCTACATGCCCACCACGTTTCCGGGAATGTCGCCCACCAAGGCGAGGGAAGTTTTGCAGACCACCGACCGCATCATCCGCCGGTTCCCCGAAGTCAACCAGGTCTTTGGCAAGATTGGCCGCGCCGAGACCGCGACCGATCCCGCGCCCTTTGACATGATCGAGACCACCATCATGCTCAAGCCCGAGGAAGAATGGCCGGTGGTGGACATCAAGAACGATGCCGGCCAAATTATCGCTCACCGGCGCCGCACGCCTGAGGAGTTGAGCGACGCGATGGACGGCGCGATCAAGATCCCCGGGCTCTACAACGCGTGGACGATGCCCATCCGGACCCGCATTGATATGCTGGCCACCGGCATCAAGACCCCCGTCGGCATCAAGATCGCCGGGCCGGACCTGGCGGAACTGGAGCGGGTGGCATCGGAGGTTGAGGCGGTGGTCAAAGCCCTGCCCGGCACTTTGAGCACGTTCGCCGAGCGCACCATGGGCGGCAATTACATCCAGTTCAACATTGACCGCGACGCCATCGCCCGCTACGGCCTGACGGTGGGTGACGTGCAGGAAGTGCTCGAAGTAGCCCTGGGCGGGATGCCGCTGACCACCACCGTCGAAGGGTTGGAGCGTTACGATGTGAACCTTCGTTACAGCCGTGATTTCCGCGAGAACTTGGGCGCGCTCCGCGACATCGTTGTGCCGACTCCCGCCGGCGCGCAGGTGCCGCTGGGACAGTTGGCGAGAATTGAAACCGTCCGTGCGCCGATGGGCATCAAGAGCGAAGGCGCTGTTCCCAATGCCTGGATTTACGTGGACGTCAAAGGCATTGACATTGGCACCTACGTGCAAAGGGCCATGCGGGCTGTCAACGAAGCGGTCGCCACAGGCCGGATCGTCCTGCCCGGCGGCTACAACATTCTCTGGAGCGGGCAGTACGAGTACATGCTCCGCGCCCGGCAACGGCTGATGATGGTCGTGCCCCTGACGCTGCTCATCATCATCCTGATTCTCTACCTCAACACGCGCTCGGTCATTAAAACGGCCATCGTCATGCTGGCCGTGCCCTTTTCGCTTGTCGGCGCTTTCGGCGTGCTGGCGCTGCTGCATTACAACCTGAGCGTGGCGGTGTGGGTGGGCATCATCGCCCTGGCCGGTCTGGACGCCGAGACCGGAGTGGTGATGCTCCTCTACCTGGACCTGGCCTACGAACAGTGGGTCCAGCAAGGCCTGATGCGAAAGGTTTCCGATTTGCGCGATGCGATTTACCACGGCGCGGTCAAGCGCGTCCGTCCCAAGGCCATGACCGCCAGCGTCATCATCGCGGGCCTGGCGCCCATTCTTTGGAGTCACGGCGCGGGCGCCGACGTGATGAAACGCATCGCCACCCCCATGATTGGCGGCGTGGTGACCTCGACCCTCATGGAGCTGCTGGTCTATCCCGCGATTTTCTATCTCTGGCGCGCGCGGCGGCTGGGTTAAAGCCCTTCGCCCATGGAGAATGGAGCCAGCAACGGAATTTCTTCCCGGCCGTTCTTGCGATAGAAAAGGAAATCGCGATCTGTCGTGCAGACTGTGGCGCTGACGTGTATTTCCGCAAGGCGCACAACGCAGGCATCCGTAAAATCCATTGGCCGCTCCGCGTATTGGTTGAGCAACTCGCCAACCCTGGGCAATTCTCCCGCCAAACCGGCCAAAGCCAACCGACCCCGCACGACAAACTCAACCACCTTGCCACGAGCAACGCTGTCTTTGGCTGCCAGATGGCACACCTCGGCCAGCACAGCTTCACAGACGATGACACCCGAGGGCAATTGGCCCAGCGTTCGCCGCGCCCATGCGTGATGTTCATCGCGTGGGCAGAACCAGGCGACCAGCGGTCCGCTGTCCAGAATGAGCGCCTTCACCGGCCAAAGTCATTCAGATGCGCCTTGTTGGAGGACAAATCCGTTTGTTCCCCGCGGCCAATCCCCGCCAAATCGCCGACCAACTCTTCCAGCGATGCCGGCACAGACTCCCCAACCGGCGCGGCCGGACCGAGAATAGTGAGCAAGGCGTGCGCGTGCGGAGGCAACAACTCCGCATGCCGTGGACGCACACGTCCCTCGCTCAGTTCAACTTCAACCGTCTGATAGCTCATGGAGGCAATTTACCCTTTCCTTGGGGCTTTGCCAATCTGTTTCGGCGTCGTCGCGCCTTGACCCTCATGGAGCTGCTGGTCTACCCCGCGATTTTCCATCTCTGGCGCGCGCGCCGCCTGGATTAAAACCCTCTGTTGGTGGACAGATTTTTCCCTTTACAGTTTTTCTCCAAGGCGCAACCTCAGCGTCAATGAACTTTCATTCTGCGCAAGGAATGCTGTCATGAAGATCGGTTTCCATACGGACGCCTTTAATTCCGCGTACTGGTCCTTTGAAAAATGCCTCGCCTGGGCGCAGCAAAATGACCTCCACTACATCGAATGCGGTTTGATTGACGGGGTGAGCTGGATTCACGGGCTGGGCTATCAACCCCACGTCGCGCTCTACGAAGACCCGGCGCTGCTCCGCCGTAAGATGGAGCATTACGGGGTCCGGTTTTCCCAGGTGGATGCCGCTTTTCCTCTTTCGGGAGAAGATGGCCCGCTGCGGGGCGTGCCTTACGTGATGAAAGCCATCGCTTGGGCGGCCCAGATTGGATGCCCTTGCGTGGATACGACCGACGGATTGCACAAGCCGGAAGGATTGAGCGAGCGGGAGTCCATGGCCCTCATGAAGCGCAGCTACCAGCAGATTATGGAAGTGGCTCAAGCGCATCAAATCATCGTCAACGTCGAGCCGCATGGATATTTCACGACCAACCCCGATGCAATGGAGGAGATTCTCGGTTTTGTTGACAGCCCGTTGCTGCGCATGAATCTGGACACCGGCAACACGTTCATCGCCGGGCGCGATCCGGTCGCTTTTCTCCGGCGGTTCCTTCCCAAAATCAGCCACGTGCATGTCAAGGATGTTTCGGAGAGCCTCGCCCAGGCCGTTCGTGGAGGCCAGACCGGGATCGCCGTCAGCCATTGCGCCCTCGGCGCGGGAGTCAATGCGGACAACATTCGTCAGTGCCTGACAATACTCCGGGACCAGGGCTACCAAGGTGTGCTCAGTATTGAGTGCGAAGGCCAATCCGGGCCGTTGATCGCGCAGTCCCTTGTCTGGTTGCGTCAAACGCTCTCCGACCTCGGAATTCAATATCTCTAAATTCTAACTTCGATCCAATCCTTATGCCTATGAAAAACAGCCATCCTCAATCAGAACCGATTACCCGCAGGGACTTCCTCAAAACTTCCGCCGCCGCTTCCATCGCCGCAGTTGGGACGCTCGATTTGAGCCGGACCGCTTATGCCGCCGGGACCGACACGCTCAAAGTCGGAATGATCGGCTGCGGCGGGCGCAACGCCGGGGCGGCGGTGGAGGCGCTGACCGCTGACAAGGGCGCGCGCCTGGTGGCCATGTGCGATATTTTTCGTGACCGCATCGAATCCAAGCTGGAGGCGATCAAAGGACAGAAGGCCGGCCAGGTGGCGGTGGATGACGACCATTGCTTCACCGGATTTGAGGGCTACAAACACGTCATCGAAGCTTCCGACGTGGTGCTGATCGCCAACGCGGCCAAGTTCCATCCCCTGCATGCCATCAGCGCGATCCGGGCCGGGAAACATGTGTTTGTCGAGAAACCGCACGGCATTGACCCTCGGGGCGTCAAACTCATGCAGCAGGCGTGCGCGCTGGCCAAAGAGAATAAGCTGTGCATCGTCTCCGGTTTGCACAGCCGATTTCATGCCGGCTACCAGGAAACGGTCAAACGAATTCAGGACGGGGCCATCGGCGACGTGGTGAGCATCGAGGAGAATTTTCTCCGGTCACCTTACGGGGTGACGGACCGGAAGGCGGGATTGACCGAACTTCAATGGCAATGCAGCACCCAGTATCACTTCCGCTGGCTTTCCGGCGACGATGTGCCTCAGTCGTTGGTCCATAACATGGACCGGGCCAGTTGGGTTTTGGGCAACGCGGCGCCCATCAAATGCCACGGCTTGGGAGGCCGCTCGACGATGACCGAGCCGGTTTATGGCGATGTCTTCGATCATCATTCGGTTGTGTACGAATTCAAGGATGTTCGGGTTTACGCCCTGTGCCGGACCACGACAGGGTGCTACGAAACGTCCTCCAGCCTGATCTTTGGGGCCAAGGGAAGGGCATCGCTCCTGGACTCCCGGATTTGGGGCGAAAAGAATTGGCGCTGGCAAGGCGAATGCAATCCTTACCAGGTGGAGCACGATAAACTGTTCGCCGCCATCCGCACCGGGGAACCCATCAATTGCGGCGATTACATGGCGCGCAGCACGATGATAACCGTCATGGGCCAAGTCTCCTGCTACACGGGCAAAGAAGTGACATGGGAGCAAATCAACGGGTCGGACTTTTACTATCCGCCGCTGCCCGAGGAGTGCCGCGATGACATGGAACCGCCGGCCAAGCCGGATGCCAGCGGGTCTTACCCGGTGCCTTTCCCCGGCAAAACCGTTTTGCTCAAAGGATAGATCATGAGAACCCTGCTGGCGAGTCTTCTGCTCACGGTCGGTCTTGGCCAAGGCGTCGCCCAAACTCCGGACGCTCTTGCAACCCACAAGGCCCGGATCCTTCTGCTCACGGGCATAGATTATCCCGGCCATCATTGGAAAGAGACGACGCCGGTTTTGAAACAAGCCTTGGAGAAGGACAGCCGGCTGGAGGTTTTTGTTGTCGAAGACCCGGCCTTTCTCGATTCCTCGGCCATTGATCGCTACGATTTGATCCTGCTGCATTTCAAAAATTGGGAAGTCAAAGGGCCGGGGGAAAAAGCGCGGGAAAATCTCCGCCGCTTCGTCGAAAACGGCAAAGGAGTGGCCTTGGTGCATTTCGCCTGCGGCGCCTGGCACGACGAATGGCCCGAGTTCGCCAACCTGGCCGGGCGCGTCTGGTTCGGCCAGGACCCCGGACCGGGCAAGCGGCAACATGATCCCTACGGGTCGTTTCGCGTCGAAATCGTCAAACCGGAACATCCGATCGTCCGCGGGATGGAGGACTTCGATACCCAGGATGAGCTATACACTTGTCTGATCGGGGAACACCCGATTGAGGTGGTCGCCCAGGCCAAATCCAAGATGGATGGCACGTATTATCCCATGGCTTTCGTCTCCAATTACGGCAAGGGTCGAACGTTCCATTGCACTCTGGGCCACGATGCCAAGGCGCTCGCCGTGCCGGCCGTTCAAGAGCTGTACCGGCGCGGTTGCGCATGGGCTGCCGGGCTTGAGCCCGTTGCGGAAAAGAAATAGAGCCTGTGCAGACAAGCGCGCCAGTTGGTCCCCTTGTCCACTGTTTTCCATAAAAGCCCAGGCAAAGTGAATCCACTAATTCCTTGCTGTTGGGGGCGCGGAAACCTAGCTTTCGAGCCTCGTGATTCGCGTTCAATTCGATGATCGTCGCCAGTAACACGCGGCGCCCACGCAACGTGGATTCGCCCCGCGCTGCCGCCATCCTCTACGGCGATTGGGGCACCAGCAAGGCTTACGTCATCGGCCTGGCCTTCGCCGTCGGCGGCTACAGTTCGTTTTGGCTCATTGCGGCGATGTGCGTGCTGACCGCGCTGGTGGGGATCAACTACATGGCCATCTGCAAGCACTATCCCGACGGCGGAGGCGTTTATGCCAGCGTCCGGCACCGCTCGGAGATCATTTCCATCGTCGGGGCCTTCCTGCTCATTGCCGATTACATCGTCACGGCGGCCCTGAGCGCACTCTCGGCTTTCGATTATTTTGGCGCGCCCTATCCGGCATATTGCGCGGCGGGGGCCATTGCCATTATTGGATTGCTCAACATCTTCGGTCCGCGCAGCACCGGCGGGCTGGCGTTTTTGGTCTCGGTGCCCACCGCGGTCGTGGTGGTGCTCTTGGCGTTGTTTTCCCTGCCGCATCTTGGGACGGCGGCTCATCATGTGCAACCTCTGACCGGCGGGTTCTTTCAGAATTGGAAAGGCTTTGTCGGCGTCGTGCTCGCCTTGTCCGGCGTGGAAGCCATCGCCAACTCCACCGGCGTGATGCGGCTCAATCGCGGGACGACCGACGCCGATCCCAACGTCTCCAAAACCTCCTCTCCAGCCATTGTCTGGGTCATGCTGGAAGTCTGCATTTTCACCGCCCTCCTTAGCCTGGCCGTGCATGCCCTGCCCAACTTGACCATCAATGCCGCCGACCCGGCCCACCCGGACGTGGACGCGCCGGGTCATCCGGGCGTGCGGGATTACATGCTCCGCTACCTGGGGCAAGTGTTCGTCGGCGGCAGCCTCGGTTTGACTGCCGGGAACATCGCCGGATGGATCATCAGCGGGGTGTTTGGATTGTTGCTGCTCTCGGCGGTCAACACGGCCATTGTGGATCTGATTGCCATTTCCTTTTTGATGTCGCGCGACGGGGAACTGCCGCCGCGATTTCAAAAGCTCAACGAGTACGGCGTGCCCAACCTGGGCTTGTTGGTGGCGACGCTGATCCCGGCCAGTTTGGTGCTGCTGGTCAAAGACATGAGCGGCTTGGCGGAACTCTACGCCGTGGGGGTCGTCGGCGCCATTGCCACCAACCTGGGCGCCTGCAGCACGGACAGGAAACTGGGGTTGGCCGGCTGGGAACGGGGGATGATGTTCGTGACCTTCCTCATCATGTTGGCGATCGAAATCTCGCTCTTTGTGGACAAACCCACCGCCCGGGCCTTCGCCGTGACGGTCCTGGCGGTGGGCCTGGTTTTACGCGGCCTGGCCGGCGAGTTCGCCAGCCGCGCCAAACGGGCGGAGGCGGCGGCCGCCTCCCGCGCCCCCACCGGAGCGGCGGCCCCAACGGACACGACGCCCAGTTTCGACGCCTCCGGCGTGGATGGCCCGCCGATGATGTGCGCGATCCGGGGACTGGGAAAGACGCTCGATTTTGCCATTGACGAGGCGCGCCAGACGCACCGGCCGCTCTACCTGCTTTTCGTGCGGCCCCTGCCCGTTCTGACCGAGCAGGATTCCAAACGGAAGTGGCAGGATGACGAGCAAGCGCGGGAAGTCTTTTTGGCGGCGAAAAGCAAGGCGGGCGGGCACCCCGTTTTCCCCTGTTACGCCGTGAGCGACTCGGTGGCGGATACTATTGTAGACATCACGGCCACCATGGGCGCGTCGTACCTGATTTTGGGGGCGCCGGAGCGCAAGGGCCTGGCCCAGTTGCTGCGCGGCAACATCATCCGCCAGATTTCCGACAACCTCCCCGACGATATCCATCTGCTGGTCTATGCCTGACCGTTCTTATTCTTAATCCTAATCCTAATCTTAATCCTAATCCGAACGGCGCTTGGATAAAGAATGGGGTTCTTCGCTGTTTTCAGTGGAATCTCCTTTAAAGCGGCTGGATGGCCGGTTTGCCGCCTTCTGCGTGAAAAGCGCAACATGCAACTATTTGCAACTACCGGCAACTACCGGCAACTTTCGGCATCAAAACCGTCACTTTTGGCGCTTGGCTGCAACTTGCGATGAGGTTCAATTAACCGCGATTAACCGCGATTGGCCGCGATTTCCGACGTGAGAACGGCCCGTCGTGATCCTTTGCGCGCCCGCCTTCGCCAAGGCCACGGCGGGCATGCCCGGCATAACCAAAAACGCTGACGGGCGTTTGGAGGTCCAACGCAAGCCGGATGGGGTGTCCCCGCCACAATTTTCAGCGGTATTGAGCGGTATTTGGCGATATTAGCGGCAACTTGCCGCGACTCCACCGCCGGCAGTCCCAAACGGACCCGCAAGGCATGAAGATTCAACGCCTCCGCCGCCGCTTGGCTTTGGCGGACAAGAAGGTGCGAAGATGCAATGGCGCAGCGCGGCAAGCCGCAACCAAATTCCCCTCGGCCCGTGCATCGCGCAGAGGCGCGGAGGGCGCAGAGAGAAGAATTTTGCCTAAAATGAAGAGTTCCTGGGAATTGCACTGCAACGGCGCAAAGAGGATCTGGCCTTTGCCTTCTTCCTTCGCCTTTAGCCTTCATCCTTCTTCCTTCTTCCTTGTCCCCTCCCCGGCCTCTTCCCTGCAAAATGTCAAAGAACAAGGCGCGCGAGCGCCATACAGAGTTTATATTACCACGTTTTAGTGGGACTGCAACATAAAAAGTGAATCTTCTTCCCGCTGGTCGTCTTTGGCGTCCCGTCCTTCACGAAAAAGCCCGCGGAACAGGGCGGCCAGCCGGAGCAGTCTTCAGAGGGCGCCGCGCCGGCCCCCGAATGGAAGCTCGCAGTCTTGGCGACGGGGGCAAAATCCTGGGGTTCCAAAGGGCTTGGCCCTTGACGCGGACTATGTATAGAACGGCGCGGCCTCCCGGCGCAGGAAGCGGGCGCGCGTTTCGCAGTATTCGCGCCGCCGGACTTCAATTGCGTGCCGGTTGCGAAAGGGGCGCGGTGGAAAGGGTAATGGGGAAAAAATTCATCTTGTACAACTTGCTGACGACGTAATTGCCGGGCGCGTAGATGACGCAATCCACCGAGTTGGCGTCCGCTTTCCTTTGGAACTTCTGGCCGATGACCGGCACGTACCAGGCGACATTGCCGGGGTCAACGCTCTTGAACCGGGTCCAGGGTCCCCAAGGCTTGGGCGCTTCGTAATAGTCGTTTACCGTGGCGGGGTCCGTGCGGAGATTGTAGGTCTTGTAGTGCCACACGATCATAACGTAGCGGCCCAGCACCGGGACATAGGTCATGCCGGTCATGCTGCAATTCAAGGGGTCTTGCAGAATGGGTTTGGCGGCGGCGATGTCATGGCTCCAGTTTCTGGCCTTCATGCCGTTGCCGGCGGTGTAGAATTCCCAGTCGGCCGCGTTCAAATCGGGCAGTTTCTTTTTCGATACTCTGCCAAGAATATAATAGTCGCCGTCTTCAAAGTGGCCGTTGTTGGCCACGGCATAAACGAACCGGTTCGCGTTGTCCACGGTCGCTTTGCCGTCTTGTCCGTACCAAACAAAGTACGGCGCGCCGAACTTCAGCCCCGGGAACATCGGGTGATTATAATTCTCGTCGGCCGAGCGGGTCCACGTTTTGCCTTTGTCCGTTGATTTAATGATGCTGGAGTTAAAGAAATTGTGGCGGTGGTGCGGATCGCCGGATTGCTCCGGGTATTGGCAGCGGGTAACGAACATATACAACAGGCCGTCAACGCAATAAGTGTTCATCGTTTTCCAATTGGCCTGGTCTGACGCCCGCACATCCTTGCCGTAAGCGCCCATGTCGCTGACAGTAATGCCGCGCAGATGGTTGGCGTCGTCGCCGACGAGCATTCCGAAGGCGACCGGGCCGCCCGGGATGCCGCCAAAGCTGGAACCGTCGTCATTGCCCGTGTAGAGATTGTCGTCTTCAGCCCACGTCGGCGCCCATTCGTCTCCGCAGCTATTGGTAATCTGCGAATAGGGGGCATTGAACCGGACATCAACAATGGGCTTGTTGCCGGCAGCCAGGAGGCCGGCTTGAGCGACAAAAACCAGCGCCACGCCGATCAAAATACCCGTGCCGGGATGCTCGTGTACCGCAGCGAGTCTGGCTTGCATTTTTCCTCCTTGTTGAACTTTGCTCTGTTTCATTCGTGTGGAGTGAGCTTATCTCAGAGCAGCGGCCATCTGTCAAGCCCTCAATTCGGCCCCAAATCCCCGCCTAAGCCGGTGATAGGAGATTGGATCGTGCCGGATGCCCTCACGGGGACCGATTTTTCGGCGAAGCCCCTGAAATTCCCCGCCCTGACAGCGGAAAATCCCCACAACCTGCTGTCAATCAAACACTTTCTCCATCCCGCGGATGTGGGAGTGGTCTTCAGAAAGCACCGCGCCGGCCCCCGAATGGAAGCTCGCAGTCTTGGCGACGGGGGGAGAATCTTGGGGTTCCGAAGGCCTTGGCCCTTGACGCACTTGGGCCGGCGCGTGGCCCGGCCGGTTTGGGGCGCATCTTTTCTTGACATGAACCTCGGTGGCAAAGCAGCCTGCCCGCATATATGACAACTTTGCAAAACTTGACCGTCAAGCAACTGCGAAAACTGGTTGCGATAAAGAAGAAGATCGAAACGTTTCAAGGCAAGATCGAAGCAATCGCGGGCGGCGGCGGGTCCTCCGCTCCGCGTAAACGCCGGGGCCGAAAGAAAATGTCCCGTTCGGAAGCCGCTCGCATCGCTGTTGCCGCCCGTTGGGCCAAAGTGAGGGCCGCGAAGGAGAAGGCCGCTCCAAAAAAGCGGCGAAAAGTGAGCGCGGTCGGCAGAGCGAGGATGGCTGCCGCCGCCAGGGCAAGGTGGGCGAAGGCGAAAGCGAAAGGGAAGAACAGGTTGTAAGCGACGTACTTGCTGCCTACTTGGTGGCCACGAGAGTGGAATTTGGAAATTTGGAAGTTGGAAATTTGGCGAAATTTGGGGTGTCGAGGTAGGGACACCGGGCAACCGATGTCCCTACCTCGACACCCCAATGGCCCTTTCCAAAGATCACGCCACCATTGCTGGAAAGGAGGATAACAATAAGAAGACCAAATGCAAGTCCAACGAACCTTCAACCGCAGAACCGGCGAGCTGAATGGCTCGCTACCGGTTCTGCTCGATTTACTTTGCTGCCTACGCTTGTGGAAAACGCTGGATTTTCAGGGCGGATCGGCCATGCTGCCAGCATGGTCAGATCAATGTTGTTGGAGCCAACCGTCGTTGGCGCCTGCCGTTCCGCTGTCGCGGTTCGCGTCACGAGTCGGCGGTGGTTCAGCTTTCATCGTTAGGCGCTTTGACACTATGAACATTATTCGCGCCAAAATAATTGCCTTCTGGCTCTCGTTTTTGCTGTTCTTTTTTTTGCTCTGGATTTCTTGGCATCACAGACTTCTGTGGATAGCCATTTTTATTCCTGCATGGGTGATTATCGAACTCATTAAGCCACGGCTGCCAGTTCCACCTCCAAAGATCAGGCTACTAATCGGGCTGATTCTGTTCGTATTTGTGTTTGCGTTGGTAGTTCACGGTTTGCTGTTTCCTTATTCGAGGGCTCTATACCTTGTGGTGAAAATCCTGCTTGCACTGCTCTCGCTTCCGGTGCTTTGCTACAGGGCGTACACTGATTATATTGCGTTTAGGTCGTCACATAGCGGAAGCGCCTAACAAGTGGTGAAATTTGGGGTCACATCTAAACATTCTACATTCTGTCCATCCAAAATGTCGAATGTTTAGATGTGACCCCGATGGCCCCGAATGACAGGATGAACCCGCCTGCGCCGAGGCTACGGCGGGGCAAGCAGGATGTACAGGATGAAGAATTAGAATCCACTCTTTATCCACTCCCCATCCTGTCCAATTTTTTGTATTACAATCCGTCAGAATCATTCATTTTCGGAAAAGACTTGACAGGATGAACAGGATGAACAGGATTCGGAAATGGAAGAACAAGAATTGACCGAGAAAATCATTGGTTGCGCGATGAAAGTTCATTCTGTGCTGGGGCCGGGCTTTTTGGAGTCGGTTTACGCAAAGGCGCTGGCGCACGAGTTGCGCAAAGCCGGGCTGATGGTCGAATGCGAAAAACAGATCACAGTCACATACGACGGCGTGGTGGTCGGCGAGTTTTCCGCTGACAAGTTGGTGGAGGGGAAGGTTATGGTGGAAGAAAAGGCGATCCAAGCTCTCGTTCCGGCCAACGAAGTCCAGTTGGTGAATTTCCTGACGGCGACGGGCATTGAAATCGGCTTGCTGCTGAACTTCGGCGCCCGACGTATGGAGTTTAAGCGCAAAAGCCGGACCTATCGCGAAAAGCAGCCTCCGAGGGATTTTATCCTGTAAATCCTGTTCATCCTGTCCGAACCCTCTTTTTTGGTTGCGGCTTGCCGCGCTGGGGCTCTTGTTTTTTTGGCGGCTGCTCTTTCGTCGTCTATCCTGCGGCTTTATCAATAAGATTAGATTCTTAACTTCAAAATCCCGTCGAATTATCTCTCACATTTGGGCGGCGCGGCAGCGCCGCCCTACCGTCCTTGGGTAGGGCGTTGCTGCCGCAACGCCCAAATTTCAAATGTCTTGGGCTGGGATTTAGATTAAGATTAGGATTAGGATAAAGAGCGGCTAAACCAATCCCGCCCATTTCCGGCCCACCCAATACACTGTCAAGAGCAAAAGCAGCGCGGCGGCCCACGCCGGGTCGCTCCAGAGACGGAGGCGTCTCTCCACCGGCTGAGGCTCCGGCAGGAGGGAAATCTGATTAACCATCTTGTCCAGGTCCGACATGGAAAAGCTGGCCCCGCGGGTCAGGGCGGCGATCTCGCCCAGAATCCGGGCGTTGACGGGCTGGCCCTCCTTTTCCAACAGCGGGCGGGCCACCAACAGGTCGGTGGCCAGGCGCCGGCCATAAGGCTCGGAGGCGACCTCTATCTTGTATTGGCCCGCCTCCTGCGCGGTGAAGCTGGATTTGAAAACGCCCCAGCCGCCCTCGACTTGCGCGAACTCCAGCCGCTCCGTGCGCCCGCCGGGCGATGTTACCTTGCCTGTCACCGGCCCTTTGTCAGCAGGAAATCCGGAAGCATCCAGCACCGTGCTTTGGAGGAAAACCGTGTCGCCGGCCTGCGGTGTTTCGGGGCTGTAGCTCAAACGGATGCCCTCCTTCTCGGAAAGATGCCGTTGGTGGGCCATCCAGCGGACGACCTGCCCCCAGAAGCGGTAGTGAAATTTGTCCTCGACCCCGCGCCGCCAGCGCCAGGCGCTGTCAGTTCCCAAAAAAAGCACCTTGCCGTTGCCGGCGGCGCGTGTGACCAGCAACGGCAGGCGCCCCCATTGGTTGCGCAGAGCGCCGTGGGTGGCCAAAACTTCCGAACCGGGCCGGCTCTTTTCGACCGAGGCGGACCAGAAAAAGCCGGGCAGTTGTTTCCACAGCTCGTCGTTTTTCTCCTCGTCCGAATCGAAGCGCGTCAGCCAATGGCGCCGGCCCGTGGTGGTGAGCATCAATTGCGCCTCGTTTTGCAGGCCGATGCCCCCCGGCTTGGCGGGGTCCAACTCGACAGGGAACAAATCCTTGAGCGGGCTGTTCAACAAAGTGGCTTCGCGTCCGCGCCGGCCCGGGACAAAGACCAGCCCGCTGCCTTGCTGCTCGACCAGGCCCTTGAGCAGTTCGGCCTCTTGTTCCGTCAATTCGCCCTCGCCCAGGCCGACGTCGCCCAGGAAAACCACGTCGAAAGGCGCGAGGGCCTCTTTGGTGTCGGGAAAGCGGGAGATGTAATCGCGGCCGCCGCCCGGCCCCATGCCCGGCTGCCACAACAGGCAGCGCAGGTCCACGCCGGGATCTCGCGCCAGGGCGTTGCGCAAATAACGGTATTCCCATCGGGGCAGCGAATCCACCACCAGCACTTTGATTTTCTCAACCCGCACCGCCATCTGAAAGGTGCGCTGGTTGTTCTCCGCAATGGCCTCCTCCGGCTCCACCGGCAGTTGGACCGTGGCGGTGACCTGGCCCACCTGGCGCGGCGACCACAGAACGGCATCCTCCACTTCGCCCTGGGCCGGGATGGTGATGTCCTTCCGGGCGGATTCCCCGAAGTTGTCCGAGATGGAGACGGTGGTTTTGACCTCGCGCGGCAGGTGGCTGACGACCTTGAAGGAGACGGCGATCTCCTCGCCCAACAGGCCGTAGGAGGGCGCGGAAACAGTGTCAAGAATAAGGTCAGGCACCGGCGTTTCCCGCCCCACCGGCACGGTGAAGACCGGGATATTCTGCTCGCGGCACTGCGTGGCCGCGCCCAACGGGGACTTGCCCGTGTTCCAATCGCCGTCGCTCAGGAGCACGACGGCCTTGAGGTTTTTGTAGCGGTGCAGCGTGTTTTCCAGCGCCAGGCCCAAATCGGTGCCGTTGATGGCGTTCTGATTGGTCGAAGGCGCGGCAAAGGGTTCGACGGAGACCCTGGCCCCGGCCTGCCAGGGCCGCCAAAACTGGCGCGCCAGTTGCCGCGAGAGCCATTCCCGGCGGCTGATGACGCCGTTGGTCAGGCTGATGTCCCGCGTGTTCATGCTCCCGGAGGCGTCGGCCAGGATGGCGATTTCCGGCGCCGCCGTGCGCTCCACTTTTTCCACGTATTCGGGGCGCAGGAGCGTGGCGGCCAGGAGCGTGATCAGCACAAATCGCAGCCCCTCCAGCCGGCCGGCGGCGCGGCGATTGCCCGCGCGGCGCCAATTGGCCCAACAGAGCCATTCCGCCGCCGCCCAAACCAGCGCGGCGGCAACGATCACCGAAACGGGCGCGGCCAGCGACAGATGGCTCATGCCGGTTGCTCCTCCCGCTCTCGCGGCTTGGGCGGGGCGCGTTTGGGAATGGGAGCGGGCGCGCGGGCGGGCAGAATCAAGAGGCCCTCGGCGATCAGGAACAGCAGCATGGCAAAGAGAAACAGACGCCAGATTTCCCCCTGCAATTGTCCGGCGTCGGGTCGTCGCTCTTCCAGTGTTTGCACCGGTAGGTCGCCAAAAAGCCGCCGGGCTTGCCCGGCTTCAATGATGTCCGGCACGTCTTCGGCCCCGGGCCGGTTCACAGCCAGCAGGCGGTCGCCGCAACGATACACCCCCGCCTCGGTGCGGATGTCCTTCTGCCGGGTAGAATCCACCGAGACCCATTGCCGCGCCAGATCTGCCGCGTCCAACTCTCCGCAGGCGACGGAAGAAAGCTGTTGCAAGCGGCGGCCGCCCGCCACCAGCAGGCGCTGCAACACCGGCACCAGCACGGGGCCATCGCCCAGGCTCGACCAGTCCGCTTGCGGGAGCGAGGCGCAAAAATAGACCTCGCCCCGGCCGGCGTTTTGGCGGGCCAGGAAAGCCGCGCCGTCCTCAAAGGCCGCCAGGACGTTCTTTTGGCCGGAAATCGGCTGGCGGCGCAGGAAAGTTGTTGACGCCAGAGGCAGGCTGGTGTGTTCGTCGCTCTTGGCCAGCGGCCCTTCCTCCTCGTCCCAGCGCGGGATGCGAAATCCCTCCTGCGACTCGGCACTTTGTGGGTCGCCCCAGCCCAGGCCGGCGAATTGGCGGGGATCGGCCAGGCCGGGCGGGAAGAAGATCACCACGCCGCCCCCGGCGGCGAAGGATTGCAGGCGGTCGGCGTCCGCCCCTTCCGGCAAGGGCGCCTGCCATATCAGGAGCGAGCAGTCGTCCAGATTGGCGTTGGCGATTTCCGCCGCGGCGACCACCCGGGCCGGCTCCGCGTTGCGGGAGGCGGCGGCCAGGCGCAAATCGCGCGCCGTCTCACCGTTGGCGCTGACGACGGCGGCGCGCAAGGGAGTGTCGGCCCCATAGACAAACCAAGCCGTGTTGTCCCGCAAGTTGGCGTCCGCCGGCAGGGAGAAGCCGCCCCAGCCGCCCTGTCGCCGGGTGCCGAGGTCAATCGTACGCCGCCAGCGCGTCGCCTGCCCTTCGAGCGTGATTTCCGACTCCGATCGCTCGCCGTCCAGGATCATGACCACCGGGAGCTTGGCCGGCACGGCGCGGCTGCGTTGGATGTCAATTATAATTTGCAGCTCCGCCTTCTCCCCGCGCGGCCGCCGGGCCGGTTGCTGGACGGCAATGGAGGCGTTGGCCTCGGGCGCCTGGTCCAACTCCAGCAGGCGGATGCGCACCCTTTGCGACAGGCCGCCCAGCCGGGCGATGACGCTCTTCCAGCGCGGGTCCTCCGGCAGCCAGTTGGACCGCTGGCCGTCGGAGGCAATCCAGATTTCGGCCGTGCCGGCCCGGTTGTCCACCAGCCAGTCGAACGCGGCCCGCAACAGGGCCGGCAGGTCCGCCGCGGTGTCGGTCGGGCCGGTCACAGACAATTGGGCCAGGCTGTCCGCCCTGGCGATTTCCTGCGGGACGCGCGTGGCGCTGTCAATTAAAACCAGGTGGCTTGATTCCTCGAAGGGGCGGGCCGCCTGCGCCAGCAGCTTGAGGGCCTGCTCCCGCTTGGTGACGCCGCCGATTCGCGTCTCCATGCTGGCGGAGCGGTCCAGCAGCAAAACGATTGCGTCCGGCGCGGGTGAAAGCGCCCAGCCCAGCCAGCCGCCGGCCAGCGGGCGGGCGACGAATAGAATGAGCATGGCCACCGCCAGGACGCGGCAAAGGAGGATCAGGAATTGGCGCAGCTTGGTGTGGCTGGCCGAACTGCGCGTGGCCGAGAGCAAAAAGCGCATGGCTGCCCACGGCTTGGGACGGTGCCGCAGGCGGTTGAGCAGGTGGATGATCACCGGCAGCAGCACCAGCGGCAGTCCCAGCAAAACGAATGGTTGGAGAAAGGTCATTGGCGGCGGACGGCGGACGCGCTACGCTCCACGTTAAGCCGTATTCGTTCGATAAGGCAGGTAGATTTCAACGCAAAGGCGCAAAGTCGCAAGGACTTGGCGCGGCAAGCCGCAACCAATGCGCAGAGCCTGAATTGAAAATTTGTCATTGAGAATTTCTTATTTGTCATTCGGCAAGACGATTTGGAAGATTTTGCCAAAAATGCGCAACCCTCAGGAATAGCACTGCAAAGAGAATATTGCCCATGCCAGTCCGGCTCACCAAACGATAAGCTTTGATCAGCAAGCCAATTTCGCCTCCTGACCCTGCGTCTTTGCGTCTTTGCGTTAAGATTCCACTGCATCGTTACGGCTAAGGGGTGGAGGCGGCCAGATGGGCGCGTTCAACCAGGAAATCAGCCAAGACCCGCTCGTAATCCTGATCGGTGACCACCTGCCGGTAATCGGCGCCGAATTCGTTGCACCCGGCGCGCAATTGTTCCAGGAACAGCCGGAACTGGCGCAGGTATTCGTCCCGCACGCTGGCCGGCTCGGTCACGATGCTCAAGGAGCTTTCCAAGTCAACAAAGCGCACCGGGCGGTCGAACTGGAACTCCAACTCGGCGCGGTCCAGCAGTTGGAACAGCGCCAGGTCGTGTTTCTGGAAACGCAAATGCTGGAAGGCGTTGAGCAGCGGCTCCAAGTCGCAAAAAAAATCAGACACCACCACCACCAATGCCCGGCGGCGCACCCGTTCGGCCAAGTCGTGCAAGGCGCCGATCAACCCGGTCTCGCCGCGAGCGTGGGTCTTTTCCAGCATTTCAAAGACCAGCTTTAGATTCGCCGGGTTGCGCCGGGGCGGAATTTCGGAGAACGTTTTGCCCGCCGCGCAAATCAAGCCCACGGCGTCGCCCTGGTGCGCGGTGATGTAAGCCAGAGTGGCGATGAGGCGCTTGGCGTAGGCGAGCTTGCCGCCCGGAGCGGAACCGAATTTCATCGAGCCGCTGGCGTCGAGCACCAGGTAACAGCGCAAATTGGTGTCCGCCTCGTATTCCTTCATGAAGAAACGGTCCGTCCGCGCGAACACCCGCCAATCCAGCCGCCGGATGTCGTCGCCGGGAACGTAGTTGCGGTACTCTGCGAACTCGACGCTGGAGCCGCGATGAGGGCTTTTGTGAAGGCCGGAGACGGCGCCCTCCATTGGCGAGCGAGCGAGCAACGTCAGGTGCATCAGCCGGTTGAGCACCGGGGAATCGAGCAACTGGTCGGTTTCAGCCACGTTTCGCTTCTCCGATTTCCTCCAGCAGCCGGGTGATGATCTCCGGGCTGGCGACCCCTTCGGACTGCGCCTGGAAATTGGTCAAAATGCGATGGGTCAGCACCGGCGCGGCGACCGATTCCAAATCCTCCTTGCGCACCAGGTAGCTGCCGTGCAGGACCGCCCGCGCCTTGGCGCCGCGGATCAAGTACTGCACCGCGCGCGGCCCGGCGCCCCAGGTGACCCATTTCCGGATCCATTCCGGCGCCTGCTCCGTCCGCGGCCGGGTGCGGCGGACCAAATCCACCGCCAGATCGTAGATGTGATCGGGCACCGGCACCCGCTGCACCACTTCCTGGAACCCGATGATCTGCCCGCCGTCAATGACCTTGGACAATTGCCCCGGCGGCGCGCCTGTGGTTTCCCGCGCAATGCGCCGCTCCTCCGGGCCGCTGGGATAATCCACGTGGATGAAAAACATGAAGCGATCCAGTTGCGCCTCCGGCAGCGGATAAGTCCCCTCCTGTTCGATGGGGTTTTGCGTTGCCAGCACAAAAAAGGGCGACGGCAATGCAAAAAACCGGCCCGCCACCGTCACTCGATGTTCCTGCATCGCTTCCAGCAGGGCCGATTGCGTTTTGGGCGGCGTGCGGTTGATCTCGTCAGCCAGGATGATGTTGGCGAAGAGCGGCCCCTTGACGAAGACAAAGGCGCGGCGGCCCGGTTGCTCGGTTTCCTGCAAAATGTCCGTGCCTGTGATGTCCGAGGGCATCAAATCGGGCGTGAACTGGATGCGGTTGAATTGGAGCGACATGGCCTGAGCCAGCGAATTGACGATGGTCGTCTTGGCCAGGCCCGGCACGCCCATCAACAGCCCGTGCCCGCGGGCCAGGATGCAGATCAGCAGCCGTTCGATGACGATGTCCTGCCCGATGATGACTTTGGCCAATTCGGCGCGGAGGATTCGGTAAGTTTGCCGCAATTCATCAATCGCCGAGACATCATCCCGCGATAATGTGGCGGCGCCGGCCGGGGCCGGAACAGGACGCGATGGATTGGCCAACGATTGTTCAGTCATAAACGCCCCATAGTGAAGTCGCCCCCCGCCGCCAGGTCAATTCCAGAATGAAAAAAATCGCCATGTTTTTTTGTCAGTAATAGAACGGAACGGTAACAAAACGGTAACAACGAATCGCCATGCTCGATGGCGATGATAAAAGAATGCATCAGGCAGTTTGTTGCAAGGAATCCATATATGAAAAACGAGATTCACTCATCCGTTTCGCCGCATTCCCGTTCGTGCGCCAATCCGGCGCCATCCCTGCGCGTCCCTGTGACGGCCGGCAATCGAGCGTTCCTGCGCTGGTTGCGCGCCGCCGAGTTGTCCGCCTGGGAGGCGGGCCGCGCGTACAGCGGGAAACTCATTTCACGAAGATACAACCGCCAAAAATCAACATATTAACCTCCACATAACTATACTTATGAAATCATTCAAATGTCTAGCGACAAGCCTGCTCTTGAGCGTGATTGCGATGTCGTCGGCTCCCGCCGGCGCCGCACCCAGTCAACAACTTCAGCAGGGCCTCTACGCGGAAGAAGTCGAAGGCAACATTGCTTCCGCGATCAAGATCTATGGCGACATCATCAAGGACAATTCCGCGCCGGCCAATCTGGTGGCCCAGGCCCTCTATCGTCAAGGGATGTGTTACTTGAAACTGAAGGAAGAGCCATCGGCAAAGGCGGCTCTGGAGAAGTTGGTAGCCGAGCACGCCGACCAGGCCGAGTTGGTGGCCAAGGCGCGCGCCGCATTGGATGATATGACGGATTTCGATCCGGCTCTTCTCATGCCGCCGGGCACGCTGCTGTACGTGGAGTTTGGCAGCCCGGGCAGACAGATTGAAACCATTTTAAAAACGCTCAAGGGCACTCCGTTTGAAAACCCGCTGGCGGCAATCGCCGGGGCGCATCCCGCCCAGGCTGCCCAGGGACCTGCAAATCTCGTGGCTGCTCTGCTGAACCCGAGCATGATGGCCGAGTTCAAAAAGATACGCAGCTTCGCCGTGGGCGTTACCGGCATCGCTCAAAACAACCCGCCCATGGTGGGGGTGTTCTGCCCCGGCAAAAGCGACGCGATGCGCGGCCTGATACAAGCTGCCCTTGGCGTGGCTGGCCCTCCGGGAGAGCTGATCGAGGGCATGCAGACTGTCGAAATCAAGAACTTTGGCGCGGCGGCCTACGACGACAAGGTCGTGATCGTCGCGCGGCCTGCCGCCCAGCTTCAATGGTGCGTCAAACAATACAAGGGGGTGTCGTCCGAGCCATCGCTGGCATCCAGCAATTCGTCCTTCAAGAAGCTGAGCAAGCTGGAGAGGCTGAATACCTTTATGACGCTTTGGGCGCAGGCGGGAGAGGCCTACGCGCAATTTTTGAAAATGTTCCCGGCCGGCCAGGTCCCGCCGGGCGTCTTTTCGGTGAACGCCCTGGTTGATTTCGCCAACATAGATGACCTTACGCTCGTTGAGTCAATCGAGACGAACGGAGTTTCTTCCTCGTTCGACTTTCAGTTTAAGGACGGGCATCATTGTTTGGCGTACGGCGTCATTCGCACTCCCAATATCACACGGGCCGGGCTGGAGGCGGTGCCGGGGGAGGCGGTCGCCGTGGCGAGTTTTGCGCTGAGCCCTCAAAACTCTCAGTTGGCCGGCCAGATTCAGGGAAAAGTCCAGAGCCTTACCGGGCTGGACTTGGGGCGCGAGATCTTCGCCAACATCGAGCAAATTTCCCTTTTCGCGATGCCGCCCTTTGGCGACGCCGCCAGTTGGGCAACCAATCACTTTCTTCCCGATCAGTTCGGCCTGACCATTACCAGCCGCAATCCGGAGCAGACGCGCCAAATCCTTTCCACGTTGCTCGGAACGGCCAGCGCCGTTTCCGAAAAGACGGGCAGTTTGAATCCCGGTCAATTCAAAGTCGGGCGTGCCGGCCAGCGGGACCTTTACTGCTATCTCGACCAGGCTGGCGGCACGACGCTCCTGTCGTTGAATCCGGATGTTATTCATGCCTGCGTGGCGGCGTCACAAAGCCACAAATCCATTTGTGCCGCAGGGCCATTGAACGGCGCGGCCAGCCAGCTTGCGCCCTCTTCCAGCAAGTTCCTAGCGGTCAATGTGGGCGGGGTGATTCGCTTGCTGGCCCCGGTGCTGATCGGCGGCTCAGTCAACAAAGAGCAGGCCGCGCCGTTGCTCGATGGCCTTGCTCAACTGGCCCAGGCCGCGGACGCGACGACGATCCAGGTTCGCACGGATGAGCAGCCCAACGAATTGACGCTTGCCTCGTCGGTCACCGGCCTGCCGGCTCTGGACAAAGTCATCGGTCCGATTTCGCAAATCGGACGCATCCGCAGTCGAATAAATGCTGACACCGCGGCCCTGATTATGCGCCAGGAAATGGCCGCCGTCGTGATGCCGGCCTCCCAGCCTCCGGCCATTGATGGCACGATAGCCGACGCTTGGAAAACCGCCCCTCAATACAAACTTGAAAATGTCTTCTATACGCCTCCGACTTCCTCCAATGATCTTTCCGCCAGTTACCGGGCGATGTGGGACCACAGCAACCTTTACCTCCTCGTGGAGGTGACCGATGATGTGCTTCGGCACGATTCTCCGCCCGACCAATGGTACGAGTCTGACAGCGTGGAGGTTTATATTGACGGCGACGACGCCATGGGGCCGGCCTATGGCGAAAACGATTTCCAATATGCTTTCATTTGGGACAAGACCTCTCCGCAAATGCTGGAGAGCAAACACAACCGCACCAACGGCGTTCAGTACGCGATCGTGACGACGCAAAACGGCTATCGCGTGGCGGCCAGCTTTCCGTGGAGCACCATCGGCGGCAAACCCGCCGCGGGCGCCAAGATCGGCCTCGACGTACACGTCAATGACAATGACACCGGCAAGCGCAAGACCAAAATTTCCTGGCATGACCGCGAGGACAATGCATGGCAGAATCCGCTGCTCTTTGGCACGGCGGAGTTGGCGGGTTTGGTCGGTTGGTGGAAATTCGACGAAACGCAGGGCGACACCGTCGCGGACAGCAGCGGCAACAACCACAACGGCACGGTTGTGGGCCAGGCCAACTGGACCCAGGGCAGAATCGGCGGCGCCATTGACTTGAGCGGCCATGACAACTTTGTCCGCATCGCCGACAAGTCCGCCTTCGATTTCGCCGGCAACGCCACGGTGGCTTGCTGGGTGCGCATGCGCAGCGTGCCGGCGGAATGGACGGCCATCGTGACCAAAGGCGACACGGCATGGCGGCTCTCGACATCGGGATCGGACATGAAGTTTCACTTCGGAGTCTCGAATTGGGAGAAGGGCTTCGTCAATGGCGCGGCCACGGCGGGCGCCAATCAATGGCATCACGTCGCCGGTGTCTATGACGGCAACGTGGTGAAACTGTATTTCGACGGGACGCTCGATGCGACAGCGCCGTGGAACCAGGGCATGGCCAGGAACGACTTCGAGGTTTTCATCGGCGAAAATGCGGAAGAGAAGGGCCGATGTTTCGACGGGCTTATTGACGACGTGCGAGTTTACAACTACGCTCTGTCCGATAACGAAATCAAGGCTCTCGTCGCTGCTCCATGAGTGAGCGCGGAATGAAATCCCGTGGCGGCATTTATCACCAGGCGCGGTCAATTGCAGTGGCTGGCTCTGCTGGTCATGGCCGTGGTGCTGCCCACGGGCGGCCTGCTCTGGTTCATGAGCCGGGTCATTGCCAATGAGCGATTGGTCGTTCAGCAAAAGCTCGCCGCGCTTTACCAGGACAAACTTACCGACGCTCTGGCCAAGACCGAGTCGCTTTACAGAGCCAGGGTGGACAGCCTGGACAAATTAAGACCCACCGCAAATCCGTATGCGCTCTTTCGCCGGGTGGTCCTGGAATCGGAGTTTCAAGGCCTCGTGGTGTGGGCGCCAGACGGGTCGGTGGTCTTCCCGCAATCCGCCAGTGTTCTCGGCAACGATGCTTTGGCAGACAGCCCGCTGGCCGCTGCGTGGCGCGAAGAATTTGCCAACCGCCAATACGCGGCGGCAGTGGAGATGTATGAGAGGTTTGCCACCTCTCCCGATCCCCTTCTGGCGGTGCCGGCGTTGATGGGCAAGAGCCGGTGCTTATCGCGCCTGGGACGTGTGGATGAAGCGATTGCGCAATGCCAAAAGGCGGCGCTGGCCGTTTTGCCGGCAACGGCGAACCCCTCCTTGCGCCTGGCAGTCGAAAATGCCCGCTTGTTGCTGCTGTCCCTTGTCCAGCAATCCGGCCATCCGCAGCTTCACGAGGACGTTTTTCGCCATGCCATTGACGCTTTGACGGGCGATCTCTTCAATGCCGGCGGCGAAAGCCCATTGCTTCCGGCCGCGCAGAATCTTTTCATAGCGCAAAAGACCCTTGAAGCCATGGCAGGGCCGGGTCGAACATCTGACTCAAAAACGAGGGGCCGCCTGGAGAAGTTGGCCGTGGCGGAAAAGCTCTCCTTCTCCGCTGCCGAGACGCTTCAGCCATCGGCAGTTGTTTTCGACGCCTTTTTCAAAACCATCCTCGACCAAAAGCCCGTTTATGCCCTGCGCCACCGCACCCCATCGGCAACGTTATTGTTTCTCTTTTCGGATTCGGGCATGGATTCGGTCCTTTCCGGCTTTCATGACACCTTTTCAGGAGCGGCGGCGGCCTACCGGATTTTGGATGCTTCCGGCCAATTCGTCGGAGGCACCAACCAGCCCAAGGGCAAACCGTTCACAGTCGCCCTCTTGCCCGAAGGTTTTCCAAGCTGGAAAGCGGAGCTTTATTTCGAAGGCGGCGACGTTTTCGACAAGGCCGCCAACCGCCAGATCGCCGTTTATATTTGGACGGGCGGCTTGGTGATCCTGCTTGTCTTGAGCGCCGCCCTTCTGGCGATGCGCGCCGTCGGCCGGCAGATCCGGTTGAATCGCATGAAAAACGATTTCATTGCCACGGTGTCCCACGAGCTGAAAACCCCGCTGGCCTCCATGCGGGTGCTGGTGGACACCTTGTTGGAAGGCCATATTCGCGACGAAGCGCAAGGGAGGGAATACTTGCGCATGACCGCCAGGGAAAACGAGCGCCTGAGCCGTATGATTGACAATTTCCTGACCTTTTCCCGCATGGAGCGAAACAAGAAGGCGTTCATAATCGCCGATGCCAATCCCGCCGCCATCGTCAACGATGCGGTCGAATCCCTCCGCACCAAGCACGCCGCCAATCATTGTCAGCTTGCGGTTGAAATTGGCGATGGCCTTCCGGAAATACAGGCGGACCACGACGCGATCGTGACGGTGCTGGTCAATCTGCTGGACAACGCCTGCAAATATACGACCGAACCCAAAAGCGTGTCGCTGAAGGTGTTTGCCGAAAACGGTTTTGTTTGCTTTTCGGTCTCGGACAACGGCATCGGCATCGCGCGACGCCATCTGCGCAAGATCTTCGACAGTTTTTACCAGGTGGACAGTTCTCTGGCGCGAAAAGGGGAGGGCTGCGGCCTTGGTTTGAGCATTGTCAAATTCATCGTTGACGCCCATAAGGGCAAAGTCGCGGTGGAGAGCAAAGTCGGCTCGGGCAGCGCCTTTACCGTCCGCTTGCCGGTCAGCGCCACCAACGGCGATCGAATCACTCACCTTTAAACATCCAGCATTCCATGGAGACAGTCCTTATCATTGAAGATGATCCGACGATGTTGACCGCTCTGAAGGACAACTTCGAATTCAAAGGTTACAAGGTGCTCACCGCCGCCAACGGCGAGAAGGGATTGCACGCCGCCCTTAACGCCAAGCCCGACCTGATCATCCTCGACATCATGCTGCCCAAGATCAACGGCTATGAGATCTGCCGGTTTGTTCGCGAAGCCAAACTGGCCATGCCGATCATCATGTTGACTGCCAAGGGCGAAGAATCGGACATTGTCCTGGGACTCAATCTCGGCGCCGACGATTACGTCACCAAGCCTTTCAGCATCAAGGAGCTTCTCGCGCGCGCCGCCGCCTTCCTGCGCCGCGAGAAGCGCGAGGTCCTGACCGTTTACGAATTCGGCGATTGCCGCCTGGATCTAAACGCCAGGCGCCTGACCCGTCAGCGCAAGGAAGTCGAGCTTTCCCCCAAGGAGTTCAATCTTCTGGAGTTCTTCGTCAAAAAACGCGGTCGCGCGTTGACCCGCGATGAGATTCTCAATGGCGTCTGGGGATATGATTGCGTGGTCACCAGCCGCAGCATTGACCGTTTTGTCACCACGCTCCGCAACAAGATTGAGCCGGACCCCGCCCATCCCATTTACATTCACACCGTGCGCCAGATTGGTTACCGCTTCGAGCCGCCGGAACCGAAGCCTTGATTTTCAGAATAACTCAGGCCAGAGTGCGGAATCGGTGCCGCCCAGGTTCCACAACGACGAACGCCCCCGCCAGTTGAGCTTCCGAATAAGTGCTGAGAACTCTTTTCAATTCCTCATGCGTTGCTGCCAGAGTCTCGGGGGAAATTCGCAGGTAAAGCACGCCTTTGCTCAAACGCTCCACGAATACCAACCCGCCGAAATCCTTATCGCGTGTGACGAACAGCCGCTTCTCGTCCGCTGCCCGCATCAGCAAGCCCCTGTCGGGAGAACGAGAAAGATTCAGTTCAGCGGCAGTGACGGCTTCGTGGCCAAGGTCGCGAAGCAGGCGGCAAGTTACCGCGTAAACGTCCTGGTCGAGCAGAAATCTCACGAAGGTACGCCAACATGAATATCCTCCGTTTGAACGACATCAATGGCGTATTGGATGCAGGCCTGAATATCCTCCATTTTCAGATCGGGGTAATAATCCCGAATAATGGCTTCAAACGGAATCGCCTCCCGGACCAGTTCGAGAACCGCCTGCACAGGAATGCGCGTCCCGGCAACACACGGTTTCCCAAAATGAATTTCGGGGCTGACCTGAATTCGATTCATGTGACCAACATACACCATTCTCGACATAAACGGCAAGCAGCAACCTGGCTTCCGCTATTCGGCAGGGCGCATCATTGTGTTAAGACACTGTTGAGCCTGGCACACAGACAAAACGGCACAAATGCGAAGCAGTCGAGGCTCGGGACAATTCCGGGCGCACAGATGGGAAGGTTCTTCCCGAAAAAGCTGTGGAGCGAGAGCCGACGGCGCTGGCACGGCCAGCTTGCATGTCTGGATGCGGTGTGAAACGAGGAAGGGCCCCCGGTGGGGTCACGGCAGGATGCGCGAAGCGCGCCCTGCCGTGGCTCCGCGGGGTTGCTTGAAGATGAGCTATGCCCGGATGGAGTTGAAGGTTGGACACCCCAAGAGGCCTGGTCCTTGCTCTTCGACGGCAGTTTGAGGATTGTCATCTTAAAGGCTTGAATCAGAGTCCTGGCGGCGACATTTTTGAGGCATGCAAAATATCACTCTGATCACAGCTATTGCGGGTTTGGTTTTCGGCTTTGTTGGTGCTGTGCTGGGCGTCATGAACACGTGGCGAGAGATTAATCGGGATCGGGTTCGCGTTCGAGTTGTCCCGGTATTGTTAATCTTCGAGAGTGGCGAGGATGCATTTGGCATCGAGGTCACGAACCTCAGTTATTTCCCAGTGACGATTAAGGAGGTCGGATTCGCGGTTCGGGGCCACGATGAGCGATTCACTTTTCCGGCGTCCGAGATTCGGGGCTGCCAGTTGCCGCAGCGTATGGAACCTCGGACATCTTTCATAGCGAGGCTGCCTGTGTTCACGGCAGATCACCCAAAGTGGTCGTTCATCGATAGGGCCTACGCTGACACTGCGTGCGGGAAGCGATTTACTGGTATGAGTAGGGCAGTCAGGCAGAAGTTAATGCAAGGACGACTCGCAAGGAAATAGCATATTATGTCACGACTCAGCAGAGAAGCACTTGCCTACAGCGCAGCAGCGCTCCAGTCTGGTGACATGCAAGCCGCGCTTGCCGTTCGGAACCGCGAGTATGGTCAGGAGGGCGGCAGCTTCGATGATTCGGTCGTTCGGACGATGAAGCACATTCTCAGCAGCACACCGGCACTTTTGGCCGATTGTCCGCAGCAGGTTTTAGAGCCGCTTCGTATTGCGGCAGCAATGATGGAGTTGTGGGGCACCAACAGCATCCGAGATTTTGTGACTATCGAGGGACAGTTAGATTATCGCTTCGGCACAGACGCTATTGCCCACATGCTGCACTCGCATGGCTGCTTTTTGCGCTCGTTGGACGATTTCCGGCGTGTTGGCATTTCGGACGTCGAGCTGCTTGGAGCACACGGTTTGGATGATTGTGAAGCGTGCCGAGCCGCCGATGGCAGATCGTTCAGCATTGACTCAGTTCCGGAATTGCCGCTTGCTACCTGCACCTGCGATGACCGATACGGATGCAGAGTTATGGTGATTGCCGCCCCTCGCGGCGGCTGAGAGCTAGTGATGGCACAGTCTGATTTTTCCCCTTCCGCGATAGCGGAAAACAACACTTACACCCCAAAAGCGCCCTTCCCTCAATGCCTTCAACTCCCTGGTGGTGATGGCGGTGGATTCCATGTTGCGAAGGGCAAGCAGGGCGCAAGCTGGAAGCCAGCGACTTCACGACAAGGCACTTGTCGGGGCGGCCTGTTCCGCCAAAGCCTCGGCGGCGGTGGAAGCGTTCGCGTGTTGGCATTTTTGGCTTGGCTTTCGTGTTTTCAGCAAACGGCGAAAAATAAGACAGAGGAGCCGGTGTATCTGGTGCCTGAAATTGCCGAGGTTCTGAATGCGTATCGCCCGGCGCACTGGTCGCCGTCGGCATTGGTGTTCCCGAATGGAATTCCGCGCGCTTCACGGCTCCAAGGTGGATGCGGAGCGGGTCAGGGCTGCCTACAGGGATGAGCAAAGCCGTTGCGCCGACTTTCATGCACTTCGCTGCATCCGGGCGACTTTCATGCGCCAGCACGAAATCACGGACTCTTTTTCGAGAAAGCAAATGCGGCATCAAACTGTCCGGCAGACGGACGGTTATACAAACAACACGCAATTGCCGATTTGCGATGCGATGAAGAACCGGCTCACAAGGCGCTGCTCCCCTCGGTGCCTTGGGGCTGAGTCCGGGAGGAAGAGGCTGGGTTTGGCTTGGGTGGCTGCGGGCGCTTAATCGAATTCCAAACGCTGACACCATAAATGCCGACGCCGACCGTCAGCGCCAGGACAAACAGGATCATCTGCAACGTGATCATGCATGAAATATACACGGTTGTCACAGGATTGCAACATAATTGTCACACAATTGTAACAAGCCAGGATGAACATCGCTCCACTTGGCCGGTGGACGTGGGCGATGGGAAGTGAACGAACGGGCGACGGTCGCCCCGCCACAAATCCCCAATCAAGGTTTGGTTGCACGCGCCGACGGTGAAACTGCCGGCACCTTGAGCCGGCCCGGTTTCCCAAAACCTGCCTCGCGCAACCAGCCGCTGATTTATTCAAATCTGATTTGCGGATTTACGGAGCAAACAGTTACATTTCAAATATGAAACCACTATCCGAACTTTCATCGTTTGAGGCTCCGCCACGGCGCGGCTTTGTCAAATTCTTATCAGCCAATCAGTGCGCATCCTCCCGCCGTGTCCCCTTCACGCGCCTGCTCCTCGCTGGTGTTTGTCTCCTCTTGTCCATCTCCTCCGCCTCGGCGGCCGGACTGCTCCTGGCCGACCATGGCCGGAGCGGGCACACGATAGTCATCGCGCCGGACGCCACCGCGACGGTGCGGCATGCGGCGCAGGAGCTTGCTGATGACCTGAAGCAGATCTCGGGCGCTGCGCTGCCGGTCATAAGCCGGAAGCCCCCCGGTCCGGCGATCTTCGTGGGTGCCAGTCCGTTTCTCCCATCCGGATTCAGGAAGGTGCGTCTGGACACCCTTGCCGAGGAAGCCTTCGTGGTTCGCACAGACCGGCGCAACGTCTTCCTGGCCGGCCACGATGACCGGGGCACGCTTTATGCCGTCTATTCCTTTCTCGAAGACCACCTGGGCGCGCGCTGGTATGCGCCGGACGCCACCGTCCTGCCACTCCAAGACGTGGTGCGCGTGCCGGACCTGAATGAGACTCAGGCGCCGGCCTTCGGCTATCGGAACACGGACGAGGCGATTGTTCGCGGAAAGGGCCAATGGGATGCCCACCTCAAGCTCAACGGCGTTAGTGTGCCCGACCAGGCCGACCTGGGCGGCATCAACCGGCTCTTCAATGGGGCGGAGAACTTCTACAACCTTGTCCCTCCCGACCGCTATTTCGCCGACCACCCCGATTACTACAGCCTGGTGGGCGGCAAACGAAAATCCTCGTGGGACTCCCAACTCTGCCTCAGCAGTCCGGGTGTCTTCAAGGTGGTGGTGGACGCCCTGGTGGCGGAGGCGAAGGCCAATCCCAAAGAGTTGACCTTGGGCCTCTCACCCAACGACGCTGAACGCGGAAACTGCGAGTGCGAGGCCTGCCGGGCCGCCGATGCGAGATTCGGCTCCCCGGCCGGGACGCTCCTGGATTTCGTGAACAAGGTCGCCGCAGCGGTGCAGGCCACTCTGCCGGATCGGAAAATCTGGGTGGAGACGCTGGCTTACCAGTACACCGAAAAAGCTCCGACGCCCGGCGCCATCGCCCCGGCCAATAACGTGCTGGTTTGCCTGGCGCCTATCTACGCCTGCGACGGCCACCCCCTCGCCAGCGACCCGCAGAACAAGACCTCCAACGAGGCGCTCCTCGCCTGGGAAAAGGTCGCCCCTGGCCATCTGCAAATCTGGCACTACGTCGTCAATTTCGCTCACTACGTCCAGCCCTATCCCGACTGGGACGAACTGGGCGCCGACATGGCTTATTACCGGGACAATGGCGTCTCCGGGATGTTTTGTGAGGGTGACTCCCAGGGGATTTGCGATTTGCAGGCCATGCATACCTGGGTGATGGCCCACCTGTTCTGGAACCCGCGCCAGGATGTCTGGCGGCTGGTTCGGGATTTCTCCGACGGCTACTACGGCAAGGCCGGGGCCGACATCTACGCCTATCTAAGGCTGTTCCATGACCGGCTGCAGCAGCCCAACGTCCACCTGCACCTCTACGATCCACCCACGTCCCCGCTCTTCAGCGCCGAGTTGCTCAAGTCGGCCAACGATCTCTTCGACCATGCCGAGGCCGCCGCCGAGACCCCGGAAGTCAAGAGCCGCGTGCAGGAGGCTCGCATGGGGATCCGCTACATCGAGCTGGCGAGCCATGTCCCCGCCAACAATGCCACCGCCGCAGAGCGGGATGCCTTCCGCGCCCGCCTGGATCCTTTCATCGCTGACCTTGGCCGGTTCAAGATCGCATCCCTCTCCGAAGGCCATATCGCCGACGAATGGATTAGGAAAATGAAGGCAGTGGCAGGGGAGTAGGGCTGAGTCATGAACTTGGCACACCTCGAGCGGCGCTGCTTCCTGGCGTTCCTTTTTTATGCGTTTTCAGTTGGCGCCGATGAAACAACCCCTGCGACGAAGCCGGCGGGCCGCGAAAGCATTGTGGACACCGCATCCGTGCGGGGCAAGGTGATGTGTGGTTACCAAGGCTGGTTCCGCTGCCCGAATGATGCCGCCGGCATGGGTTGGATTCATTGGAGCCGCGATCCGCGGCAAATCGCGCCGAATCTCCTGACCTTCGAGATGTGGCCCGACATAGATGACTATTCCGCGGCGGAGCGTTATCCTGCGCCGGGTTTCACCTATCCCGGCGGCGGTCAGGCCGAACTGTTCAGCTCCGATAACGCCCCAACGGTGCTCCGTCATTTCGAGTGGATGCGTGATTATGGCATTGATGGCGCCTGGCTGCAGCACTTTGTCGTGGACCTGCCCGGCGGTCCGATAGCGGCCCGGTATCCGTCCCGTTTGCGGGTGCTCAACCATGTCCGGGCCGCGGCCCTCAAGACCGGCCGCGTTTGGGCGCTTTCCTATGACATCGCCGGCATGCCGGAGGAGGGCATTTTCGACGTCCTCACTTCGGATTGGAAGAAAATGGTGGACGAAAAAGTCGTCGAAGATCCGCGTTACTTGCGCCAGGGCGGCCAACCGGTCGTGCAAATCTGGGGCTTTTATTTCCAGGACCAGCATAATCTGATGAATGCTCAACTGGCCAATCGCCTGATTGATTTTTTCCGAACTCCCGGCCGTTACTCCGCCTTCCTGATCGGTGGAGGCGACTGGAACTGGCGGCGCAATCCAGATCCCGCATGGCAGAGGTTTTGCCGGCGATTCGGCGCCTACTGCCCTTGGAATGTCGGCAATTATGTCCCCGACAAATCCGGCGTCAAACACGCAGCCACTTATTACTGGGCTGAAGATCAACGGGAGTGCCAACGGCTGGGAATGCTCTGGATCCCAGTGGTTTACCCGGGTTTCAGTTGGGATAATCTGCAAAGGCTGGCGCCGGGCACGAGCCTGATTCCGCGTCGCGGCGGCCGGTTCCTTTGGGAGCAGTTCCATGCATTATCGGAGCTTGGTGCGGACACCGTCTACGTGGCGATGTTCGATGAGGTGGACGAGGGCACGGCCATTTTCAAAGTGACCAGTTCCCCGCCCACGCAAGGACACTTTGTCGGCTACGAAGGTTGGCCCAGCGATTGGTATTTGAGGCTGGTCGGAGATGCCGCGCGCCGGTTGCATGACAAGCAGCCCATGCCACTTGAAATTCCCTTTCAGCCCTGACCCAATCGTGATAAAATGGTCGCGTCTATGAAAATATCTTTAGGTGCAAAAACCCTTGTTTACCCGACGCCGGTGTTTGTGGTGGGAACCTACGACAAAGAGGGCAAGCCCAACGTGATGACCGCCTCGTGGGGTGGCATCTGCTGCTCCCAACCGCCTTGCGTTGCGGTGTCCCTGCGGAAGGCGACATACACCCACGGCAACATTCTGGCACGGAAGGCATTCACCATCAGCATCCCTTCAGAGGGTCACGTCCAACAGGCGGATTACTTCGGATTGGTTTCCGGCAGAAGCGGGGATAAGTGGGCAGCCACGAAGTTGACGCCGGTGAGAAGCGAACTGGTGGATGCCCCGTATGTAAAGGAGTTCTCTCTGATCCTGGAATGCAACCTGGCCCACGTCATTGAGCTGGGACTGCACACACAGTTCGTCGGCGAGGTCATGGACGTGAAAGCGGAAGACAACGTGATGGCAAAGGGCGGCTTGGTTGACATCACCAAGGTCAAACCACTGGTGTTTGCGCCGGACACGCAGGCTTATTACGGAATCGGCCCTTTCGTTGGTCAGGCGTTCTCGGTAGGTCACGCATTTGAGTCAATGTGGACTCGGCACTGATTATGCGCTTGGACCTTGATGAGTTTAAGCTCTTCAGCCGTGCTCTCAGTGAGGCTGAGGTCCACAAACTCTGTGCGGAAGACAAACCCAAGTCCGACATGTAACATGAATGCCAAACCCCGAACCTTGCAAAAACTCTTATGAAAATGAAACCGCGATTGCTCATACTGGTGGGATTGCTCTTTTTGAACGTGAACGCTTTTTCCGAAGATACGAATCTTTTCGTTTTCCTGTGCTTTGGACAGTCAAATATGGAGGGCTTTCCAGGAATTGAACAACAAGACAAGACGCCGGTGGATGCTCGCTTTCAGGTCCTGGCGGCTGTTGATTTTCCAAACCTGGGCAGAAAAAAGGGCAATTGGTATCCGGCTGTCCCCCCGTTGTGCCGAAGCTCTTCAGGTCTGTGCCCGGCCGATTATTTTGGCAGAACGATGGTTTCCAATCTCCCTGCAAACATCAGGGTGGGTCTTGTCAATGTTTCTGTCGCCGGCTGCAAAATAGAACTGTTCAACAAGACTGATTACCAGTCATACGCATCAACTGCCGCCCCGTGGATGACTAACATCATCAACGCCTACGGCGGAAATCCCTATGCGCGCCTTGTCGAGATGGGAAAGCTGGCTCAGAAAGAGGGTGTCATCAAAGGAATTCTTCTGCATCAGGGGGAGTCCAACACAAATGACAAGGACTGGCCAAACAAAGTTAAACGTGTTTACGACGATCTGATCAAAGACTTGAATCTCAAGGCCGAAGAAGTGCCGCTGCTGGCAGGCGAACTCGTCAATGCTGATCAAAAAGGCGCTTGTGCGGGCATGAATACAATCATTGACGGGTTGCCTGAAACAATTCCCAATTCGTATGTCATTTCTTCGATGGGTTGCACCAGCCGTCCAGACCATCTGCATTTCAATCCGGCAGGCTACAGAGAGTTGGGAAAGCGATATGCGGAGAAAATGCTTTCATTGCTGGGTTATAAGTTCGTCGAACCTAAATGACGATTCGCGTTTGGCTTGCTATTAGCGGGGCGATATGCGGATCGTCCCGGCAAATATGAACCCGGCTGGCGGCATCTGCCGGGCACACCCGGCGCGGATACGGAGCATGATTAGCCACAGGAGAACGCAAACGCGGAGGCAAGGGCACTGCGAAAATAACGCATGATTGGATGATTTTATGTCCAAAACTCCTGGTTCGCCGGAAGTATTGGTACAGATTGACGAATGCCCGCAGATGCAAAGTCTCGGTTCGATGATTCGACCGCTGCGCAACAGCGGTTTCTTTCGCTGTTCCTCAGACCATGAAACAAGTCTTCCTTGACAATCTGCCCGCGGAAGGCAAGGTCAAGCCCATGATCGTTGCCATGGAAAGCAGCGCCGTTGGCGGTGCCGGCATGGGCGGCCCCCGCCGGGGCGGAGGTCCTGCTGGCTCAACAATGATCCATAAAGTGAATTCATAAGACTAAGGAGAAACTCTCATGCAAACTTCAATTCTGGGTCTCGCATTGATGGCGGGTCTTCCGGCCATGGCCCAGACAAACCAGCCGCCGGTCGAGGATTTCAAGCCCTCCTCGCTTAACCAACCCGGCAAACAGTATCCCCAGGTCAACTCCGAAAGGCGCGTCCGCGCCCGCGTCGCCGCCTCCCAGGCGACGAACGTCTTGCTGGATATCGGCGCCGTCAGATACCCCCTGACCAAGGGCGAGGACGGCGTCTGGATCGGCGACTCGCGGCCCCAGGACGAAGGGTTCCATTACTACCAGATTTGGGTGGATGGCGCCCAGGTTCCGGATCCCGGCGCCCTGTTCTTCTACGGCGCCAGCCGCTGGGGCAGCGGCGTCGAAGTCCCCGCCCACGACCAGGACTTCTATGCCGTCAAGGACATGCCTCACGGCCAACTGCGGCAGACCCTCTACTTTTCCAAGAACGCCAATGCCGTTCTCCGCTGTTTCGTTTACACACCCCCGGATTACGAAATGGACCAGTCCAAGCGCTATCCCGTGTTGTATTTGCAACACGGCGGCGGCGAAGATGAAACCGGCTGGGGCAGCCAGGGTCACACCGGTCTGATCATGGACAACCTGATTGCCGATGGCAAAGCCAGGCCCTTCATCATCGTCATGGCCAATAGCTACGTCCCTGGCGCCGCAGGCCCCGGTCGCGGACCGGCTCCGGCCGCCCGACCCGGCGCGGCGCCTCCTGCCGGCGGTCCCGGCGTCCAAGGCCCTGGCGGACGCATGTTCAATTTCAGCGCTTTCGAGCGGGTTCTCATTGACGACCTGATCCCCTTCATAGATGCCAACTACCGCACCCTTGCCGATCAACCCCATCGCGCCATGGCCGGCCTCTCCATGGGCGGCATGCAAACCCGGGCGATCACGCTGGCCAATCTCGACAAGTTCTCCCATATCGGCATCTTCAGCGGCGGCAGCATCGCCCCGACGAATATTACCGACATGGACGCCTTCAAGCAGAAGGTGAAGCTTGTGTTCGTCAGCTACGGAAGTCGCGAGAACGGCGCTGCCGGCAAGGCCAACGTTGAAGCGCTGCAACAAGCCGGCATTACCAGCGTCTTTTACGAATCCCCCAATACCGCTCACGAGTGGATGACTTGGCGGCGAAGCCTGTGTCAATTCGCCCCGTTGCTGTTCCAAGACCAGCCCATTCCGCCTGCGTCCGCGCAAACAACGGCTGAGCCAACTGCGGGAGCCTCGCCGTCCGCGATCCCCGTTCTGCGAATTGACGCCCGCAAAATCACCGGCGCCGCTAGCCCCGCGCTTTACGGGCTGATGACCGAGGAAATCAATTTCTCCTACGAGGGCGGGATTTACGGCGAATTGATTCGCAATCGCACCTTCAAGGCCAACGCGCAGAACCCGCTTTTCTGGAGTGCCGTCGGCGACACCACCATCGCGCTCGACACAAACCAGCCTCTCAACGCCGCGCTGAACGTGAGTTTGAAATTGGACGCGAGCAAGGCGTCGAAAGCTTCGCCCGTTGGAATCGCCAACGGCGGCTTTTGGGGAATCCCCGTCCGCCCGAACACAAAGTACCGCGCCTCCTTTTACGCGCGCGGCGAAGAGTTTTCCGGCCCGCTGAGTCTCTCGCTGGAAAGCGCGGACGGCAAAACGGTCTTCTCCAGCGCGACGATTTCAAAAGTCTCCGGCAAATGGAAAAAATACGAAACCACTCTGAAAACCGGGACCGTTCAGCCATCGAAGGAAAACAGGCTCGTCATCAAAACTGCCAAGCCCGGCACGATATGGTTCCAAAACGTCTCGCTCTTTCCGCCGACTTGCCACAACCGTCCGAACGGCACTCGCCCGGACATCATGCAACTGCTTGCGGACATGCAGCCGAAATTCTTGCGCTTCCCCGGCGGCAATTATCTTGAAGGCAATACCATCGCCGAACGTTTCAATTGGAAGGAGACCATCGGCGATGTTTCGCAACGTCCCGGTCACCGCAGCCCCTGGGGTTATTGGTCCACCGATGGCTTCGGTTTGCTGGAGTTCCTGGAGTGGTGCGAGGATTTGAACATGGAGCCGGTGCTCGCCGTTTATGGAGGTTTATCCTTGCGTCCGCAGCGAATTGAGCCGGGCACAGATTTGGTTCCCTATGTGCAGGAGGCGCTGGAGGAAATCCAATACGTGACCGGCGACGCGAACACAAAATGGGGCGCGCAACGTGTGAAAGACGGCCATCCCAAGCCCTTCCCCTTGCGCTATGTCGAAATCGGCAATGAAGATTTCTTCGACCGCTCTCGCAGTTACGACGGACGCTTCGCCCAATTTTTCGACGCCATCAAGGCAAAATACCCGAACCTGCAAGTCATCGCCACGACGCCGGTGACAAGCCGCGTGCCCGATTTGTTGGACGAACATTACTATCGTTCCCAGGAGGATATGCAGGCGCACGCGCTGGACTACGACAAGTATTCGCGCACGAACAAGACGAAAATTTTTGTCGGTGAATGGGCTACGCGTGTCGGCTCCCCCACGCCCAACATGGCCGGGGCGCTCGGTGACGCCGCCTGGATGACCGGCATGGAGCGCAATTCCGACATCGTTTTGATATCCTGCTATGCGCCGCTTCTCGTCAACGTCAGCCAACCCAGCGGGGCCAATCGTTCGATGCAATGGGCGACGGATTTGATCGGCTACGACGCGCTGGCCAGCTACGGCTCGCCTGCGTATTATGCCCAAAAGATGTTCAGCACGATGCGCGGCGATGAAATCCTCGCGACGGATTCGCAGAACATCCCGGCGCGTCAATGGCAGCCGCGGGACTTCCGCGGTGTGACGCCGCCGCCACGGCAAATCCGGCAAGTCTTTTCCTGCGCCACACGCGACAGCAAAAGCGGGGTCATTTATCTCAAGGTTGTGAATGAAGCCGGAACGGCGCAGAACATCAATATTCAAATCACCGGTGCGCCGCGCATTGAGCCTCAAGGTGAAGCGATTGTTTTGGCAGCGGGCAGCCCGGATGATACCAATTCCCTCGATCAGCCTGAAAAAGTTATTCCGCGCGCCGAAAAGGCAGGCAACTTGAGCGCCAATTTCACCCGCGAATTTCCACCCTATTCCATCACAGTTTTGAAGTTGAAAACAAAATAATCCGTCAACCTGGAAAACATGAAAATCAAAACGATCCGTTTCCTTGCCTTAATGGCGGGCAGCGTTGTTGCCGTTGCCCAAACCAACCAGCCGGCCGACGACTGGAAACCTGCGACATCCAACCAGCAGGGCAAACAGTATCCTCAGGTCAACTCTGAAAGACGCGTCCGCGCCCGCGTCGTCGCGCCGCAGGCCCAAAGTGTCATGCTCGATATAGGTGCCGTAAAATACCCCCTGACCAAGGGCGAGGACGGCGCCTGGGTCGGCGAATCGCGGCCCCAGGACGAAGGTTTCCACTACTACCAGCTCGTGATTGATGGCGCCCAGGTTCCGGACCCAGGCAGCCTCTACTTCTACGGCGCCAGCCGCTGGGGCAGCGGCATCGAAATCCCCGCCCAGGACCAGGACTTCTACGCCCTCAAGAACGTGCCTCATGGCCAATTGCGGGAGGTCCACTACTTCTCCAAAACCAACAACTCGACCCGCCGCTGCTTCGTTTACACCCCGCCTGATTATGACAAGGACCCCAACAAGCGCTACTCGGTGCTCTATCTGCAGCACGGCATGGGCGAAGATGAAACCGGCTGGGGCAACCAGGGCCACGCCAACCTGATCTTGGACAATCTGATTGCCGATGGCAAAGCAGCGCCCTTCATCATTGTGATGGAAAACGGCGGTGGTATCGGCGGCCCGGGCAGTCGTGGTGCCCCGCGCGGCGGCGCTCCGGCTGCTGCGGCTCCTGCCGGCGCGACGAACGGCGCTCCGGCTCGCGGCCCCGGCGGCCCCGGCGGACGCATGTTCAATTTCAGCGCTTTCGAGCGGGTTCTCATTGACGAGCTGATCCCCTTCATAGATGCCAACTACCGCACCCTCGCTGATCAACCCCATCGCGCCATGGCCGGCCTCTCCATGGGCGGCATGCAAACCCGGGCGATCACTCTGGCCAATCTCGACAAGTTCTCCCATATCGGCATCTTCAGCGGCGGCAGCATCGCTCCGACGAATATTACCGACATGGACGCCTTCAAGCAGAAGGTCAAAGTCGTGTTCGTCAGCTACGGAAGTCGCGAGAACGGCGCTGCCGGCAAGGCCAACGTTGAAGCGCTGCAGCAAGCCGGAATTACCAGCGTCTTTTACGAATCCCCGCAGACTGCTCACGAGTGGCAGTCCTGGCGGCGAAGCCTGTATCAATTCGCCCCGTTGCTGTTCCAAGACCAGCCCATGCCGCCTGCGTCCGCGCAGAAAATTACCGATACCAGCGCGGTTGCGCCCGCGCCTGCCTCAACCATGCCTTCCGGAAAGGCCCTCCGGATCAAGGCCGGCCAGTCCACGCCCTTTACCGATTCGAGCGGCAATGTCTGGCTGCCGGAGCAAGGTTTCGAGGGCGGGGCCACGGTTGATCGCGACGCGGCAACGGTGATTGCAAACACCAAGGACCCGGGCCTGTTCTTGAACGAGCACTATTCGATGGACTCTTTTTCCTGCAAACTTCCCAACGGCAGGTATCTCGCGAAACTTTATTTTGCCGAGACGTTCGATGGCATTACCGGTCCCGGTCAGCGCGTCTTCTCCTACAGCGTGCAGGGACGCGAGTTCAAGGACTTCGATGTTTGGGTAAAGGCCG
>Ga0326727_10000690_pt1 | contig 135760 bp, 94 predicted proteins | sample MB2enrmetagenome_FD_207643 | JGI IMG/M metagenome (GOLD analysis project Ga0326727, IMG submission 207643) | Lab enriched peat soil microbial communities from McLean, Ithaca, NY, United States - MB29MY | ecosystem: Environmental > Terrestrial > Soil > Wetlands > Peat | place: USA: New York... | reverse complement strand
CTTTTCTTTCCGATGCCGGCGCCCGCCAGAGCTCGGTGTTTTTCGGCGGCTCGAGGTCATGCGCGCCGTACTTCGGCACGGCAAACTCGCTCGGCGCGCCGGGGTCCGGGTGCCGCGCCTGGTGCGTGTTGGCGAGGTGTTGCCCGGCAATCTTCTTTTGCAGTGTCATGAACGCGTGGAGCAGGGCCTCGGGCCGCGGGGGACAGCCGGGAATGTGCACGTCCACCGGGAGGTAACGGTCGATGCCTTTCAAGACATTATAGCCCTGCTTGAACGGGCCCCCGGAAATGGCGCAGGCGCCCATCGCAATGACGTATTTGGGTTCGGCCATCTGGTTGTAGAGCCTGACGACCTGGGGCGCCATCTTTTTGGTCACCGTGCCGGCGACGATCATCAGGTCCGCCTGTCTCGGCGATGGCCGGAACACTTCCGCGCCGAACCGGGCAAGGTCGTAGCGCGCCATCGAGGTGGCGATCATTTCAATGGCGCAGCAGGCGAGTCCGAACTGCAGCGGCCAGACGGAATTCTTCCTGCCCCAATTGTAGAGCTCCTCCAGCGTCGTCATGAAGACGCCTTGTTTCTGCAATTCGTTGCGAAGGCCTTGGTCCATTGCGAAGCAGTTCAGAGTTCGGTGTTGGATGTTGGATGTTCGATGTTCGTGCGGCCTGTTGGAGTGCTGGAGTGTTGGAGTGTTGGCCGGCTTGTCATTAATCCAATACTCCATCGCCCCGTGTTTCCTTTCAGCTCCACGTCAGCGCGCCTTTCTGCCAGGCCCACACCAGGCCCTCGACCAGTAACAGGAGAAAGATCACCATGGCGATGAATGCGCCTGCTGAAAGGCCGGTAAACGCCACCGCAAACGGCAGCAGAAAAATGGCTTCCACATCGAAAATCAGGAAGACGATCGCGTACAGATAATATTCCGCCTGGAATTGCACCCACGCGTCGCCTTTCGACTCGAGACCGCATTCGTAAATGGCATTCTTCTCGGGGCCGGGTTTGCGCGGGGAAAACTTCTTCGACCAAAGCCAGGCCAGCGCCAGTGGAGTCAGCGCAAAGGCGACGGCGGCGACGGCCAGGACGACGAGAGGCAGGTAAGGATCATTAGCCATCGACATAAACCAGATTCGTTCCATTCTACATACGCACAGTACCAGGCGAAATACGGGCGGTCAAGGAACGGAGGCGGGCCGGTACTGCGTCAGTTTGATCAAACGGTTGGTGGGGCGAGCGTCCTCGCGAGCCGAAAACCTGGGATTCCATCGAAGCCGCGGTTCGCCGGGCCTTCGCCGTGCTGCGTCGCGGCCGGACGCGCGGCAGCGCGTCCCTACCTTCCAAAATAGGGCACTGCCAGGCGGGCCCGAATTGAATTGAACGCGGCCGCGAGAATACTATTTGGGTTTGTGGCGGCGGAGACCGACCGATTGAACGATGTCCTCGAACTCTTCACTGGTCACGTCTTCCAGTTGTTTGCCCTTGGATGCGAGTTTTTCGTTGATCTTGACGGCCTTTTCCGTCATCAGCGCGTGAGTCTCCTCCGAGCCTCCCACCAGGGCGAAGTTAGGCCCGGTGGTGAGCCGCTTGTGGCCGTCGGAATCCAAACCGAGGCCCAGCATGATTGCCTTGCGCGGCAACCTCTGCTTCTTCACGTTCGCCACAAAATCAGAGTAAGGGCTGAACGATGACAGGTCAAGAAACGGGCAACACGAATCGGGCTGGCGTTCAGCGGAATTTCGAGCGATTACTTGGGCGATGCGAGAGAGATTTCGCCATTTTCTCCCGTGGCTCTGGGTCGTGATGATCGTGACCGGTCACGCGCTCGAGACGACCAAGGCGCGCGGCGCCGAAATCACCGTATTCGCCGCCGCCAGCCTCACCGACGCGCTCCGGCAAATCGGGTCGGATTACCAAAAGCGGAGCGCCGACAAAGTCATCTTTAATTTCGGCGCTTCGAGCGTGCTGGCACGGCAGATTGAGGCGGGCGCGCCCGCCGATGTTTTCTTTTCCGCCGATGAAGCCAAAATGGATGCCCTCGACAGGAAAGGGCTTATTCTGACAGCAACCCGCAAGGACCGCCTCTCGAATTCATTGGTCATCGTGACCTCCATCGACAGTCCGCTCGAAATTCATTCCCCGGCCGATCTGGCGCGGCCCAACGTCAAGCGAATTGCCCTGGCGGATCCGCAAGCCGTCCCGGCCGGAGTTTATTCCCGGGCCTTTCTGGAGAGGCAAAAGCTTTGGGCCGCCGTGGAACCCAAAGTTGTGCCCACCGACAATGTGCGGGCCGCGCTGGCGGCGGTGGAATCGGGCAACGTCGAGGCCGGCATGGTTTTCAAAACCGACGCCGCGATTTCAAGAAGGGTCAGGGTTTCCTGCGAGATTCCGCGCGCCGACGGCCCGGAGATCCGTTATCCTTCGGCGGTGGTCAAGGACTCGAACCATGTTGAAGCGGCGAAGAAGTTCGTTCACTATCTGAACTCGGATGAAGCGGCCAAGGTTTTTGAGAAATATGGATTCATTGTGCTCAAATGACCCTTGAAGACTGGCAACTTGTCTGGTTCACCGCGTGGGTGGCCGCCCTGAGCACTCTGCTAATCATTCCCTTTGGCCTGGCGGCGGCCTGGGTTCTGGCGCGGCATCAATGGCCGGGGAAGTCGCTCGTGGAAACGGTGGTTTCCCTGCCGCTGGTGATGCCGCCGGTGGCCACCGGACTGATCCTGCTGAAACTGCTCGGCCGCCGTGGCGTCATTGGCGGCTTCCTCCACGATCATTTGAATTTCGACATCGTGTTCACCTGGCGCGGGGTTTTGATCGCGCTCGGTATCATGTCTTTTCCGCTGCTGGTGCGCTCGACCCGCGTCGCCTTCGAGGAGGTCAATCCACGCCTGGAACAGATCGCGCGCACGCTGGGAGCGAGCAACGCGCGCGTGTTTTGCACGATCACATTGCCGCTCGCGTTGAACGGTCTTGTGGGGGGCATGCTGCTGGCATTTGCCCGGGCCTTGGGCGAGTTTGGCGCCACGATCATGGTCGCAGGCAATATTCCCGGCAAGACCGCCACGCTGTCGCTCGCCATTTTCCATTCGGTTCAACTCGGCGAAGACGAACGCGCGTTTCGGTTGCTCGCGATGTCCGTGGCGCTCGCCTTCATCGCCGTCTGGGGAAGCGAATGGCTGATTCGACGAAGGAAACGCTGAGTGGCCATGAAGCACGAAACAGCTCAGCGCGCCATGGCGGCAACCAAAGTCGAGGGTCGAGAGTCGAGAGTCGAAAGCGGAACCCTCACCCCGATTCTCTCCCCTCCGATGGGAGAGGGTGACGACCGGCCGCCGGTTCTTTCGTGTGTTTCGTGGTTCTGTCTCAAGACATCCTGCCCGAAATGAACCTGCTTCTAAGAAACATCTCGCTTCCGCTCGCGCACTTCACGCTCGAAGTGGATGCCGAAATTCAGAGCCAGGTGACGGCTGTTTTCGGACCCTCGGGCGCGGGCAAAACTTCGTTGCTCGATTTGATCGCCGGATTGCGGCGTCCACACTCCGCTTTTGTCCGATTGGAGAGCCAGGTTCTCACGGACACCGCCGCCGGGATTGAGGTGCCGACCAGGCATCGGCAAATCGGTTACGTGCCGCAGGATTTGGCGCTGTTCCCGCACCTTTCCGTCCGGCAGAACCTGCTTTACGGCTACAAGACTCGCACCGGTTCCAGTCCGCTGTTCAGCTCCCGGCATATCGCGCAGGTATTGGAAATCGAATCCCTGGCTGAGCGGCGGGTGGGCAGGCTTTCCGGCGGCGAGAAACAGCGGGTGGCTTTGGCGCGCGCCTTGTTGGCTTCGCCGCGCCTGTTGTTGCTGGATGAACCACTGGCCAGCCTGGATACCGGTTTGAAATCAAGGATCATTCCATACTTGCGTCTCATTCGCGACGAATTCCGCCTGCCGATGCTCTACGTCACGCACGATTGGAACGAAGTGGAGGCGCTGTGTCAGGAGGCCCTTATCCTGGAGCAAGGCCGCTTCGTCCGGCGCGGTGAACCCGCCCGATTGAGATAGGGTCGAGAGCAACCGCGGTCCGGGTTCCACGTCTGAACCTGGTAGCGGCTTTCGTCAGAAAGCCGCCAATATCAGCGGCGGTTTGACAACCGCCGCCACGCGCCGATTCATGGTTCCAAAGCGGTTCCCCGCTGAAGCAATCTGGCCTGCGTCCTGCTTGCTGAAACGGAAAAGCGGGTATAATTGTTACTGTCTGCAGGCGATGCACGGGCGGGCATTGATTTGATGATATTATGAAGCGAATTGTTGTGTCCGCGGCCGTGCTGGTCGTTTTGTCTTTCCCCTGCCGGGTGCCGGCCCAACTCGAGGGAAGAAGAGTGCTGCAGGGCCATGTGCCGCCGGTCGTGGCGCGGCTGGCTTCCGTGGGACGTCCTCCGGCCTCGGAACCGTTGGCGCTGGCGATCGGGCTGCCGGCGCGGAACCGGGAAGCGCTTTCCAATTTCCTCAGTGAGGTTTACGACCCGGGCAGTCCCACTTACCGCCACTACTTGACGCCGGAGCAGTTTGCGGCGAGGTTCGGGCCGACCGAAGAGGACTATCAAGCGGTGACAGCGTTTGCGTGGAGCAACCATCTGGCGGTCACCCGCCGGCATCCCAATCGTCTGCTGCTGGATGTGGAAGGCTCGGTGGCGGACATCGAGAAGGCATTCCATGTAACCCTGCGCCTTTACCCGCACCCGACCGAGAGGCGCACCTTTTACGCGCCGGATGTCGAACCTTCAGTGGACGCGGGTTTGCCGGTGGCTGACATCAGCGGCCTGAACAATTACGTTTTGCCGCATCCGCTGATCAGGAAGCGGATGCCGATCCCGGCGCTGTCGAATGCCACGCCGAATGCCGGCTCGGCCGGAGGCGCTTACCGCGGCAACGATTTCCGGGCCGCGTATCTTCCAGGCGTTACGCTTGACGGTTCCGGTCAGGCAGTGGGGTTGCTGGAATTTGACGGCTATTACGCGAGTGACATTGCCACGTACGAAAGCCAGGCCGGGCTGCCGAGTGTTCCCCTGGCAACCGTGTTGTTGGACGGGTTCCCTGGATCGGCGGGCGCCAATAATGTCGAGGTGGCTCTGGACATTGAAATGGCGATCAGCATGGCGCCCGGATTGTCGCAAGTGATCGTCTATGAAGCCGGTCCCTCTGGACATCCAAACGATATTCTGAATCAGATGGCTACGGACGACATCGCCACGCAGCTCAGCTCCTCGTGGACCTGGGGCACCACCCCAAGCACAACGACCGGCACGATCTTTCAGGAACTTGCCGCCCAGGGGCAATCTTTCTTCCAGGCATCGGGCGACAGCGGAGCTTATACGGGGGCCGTTAATCAGCCGGCGGACAACCCCTATATCACAGTTGTCGGAGGCACCACCTTGTCAACGAGCGGTCCGGGCGGGTCATGGACGGGCGAAACCACCTGGAACTGGTACACGACCGGCACTGGCACCGGCGGCAGCGGCGGCGGGATCAGCACCTTCTACGCGATTCCTGCCTGGCAGCAGGGGATCAGTATGACTGCGAACCAGGGCTCGACGGTTTGGCGGAACATTCCGGACGTGGCCATGACGGCGGACAATGTGTACGTTGATTACGACAACGGAAGCGCGGGCGTATTTGGCGGCACGAGTTGCGCGACTCCGCTCTGGGCGAGTTTCGTGGCGCTGGTGAATCAACAGGCTGAATCCACCGGCAGGCCGGCGATCGGTTTTGTCAATCCAACTCTCTATGCGCTTGCCCGGGGAGCGAGTTACAGCTCGCTGTTCCATGACATCACGACTGGCAACAACACGAATGGCAGCAGCCCGAGCCGGTTCTTTGCCTGCCCCGGCTACGACCTTTGCACGGGCTGGGGCACTCCGGCGGGCCAGAGCCTTATCGACGCTCTCGCCGGACCGGCAGATGCTCTTCAAATCATACCGGCCACAGGCTTTACTGCCGTTGGTCCGGTTGGCGGCCCGTTCAATAACGCCGCTCAACTCCTTTCAGTGACCAATTCAGGAACGGGGACCTTGCCCTGGTCGTTGGTGAACACTTCATCGTGGTTGAATGTGTCCTCCGGGGGCGGCACCTTGGCGGCGGGCGCGACCGTCGGCGTCAAGGTCACACTCGGCGCTGCGGCCGCGGATATGCCGGCGGGCGTGTTCTCGGCCGACGTGGTTTTCAGCAACATGACCAGCGGCGTCGCCCAGACGCGTCAATTCACCGTGCAAGTGGGACAGTCGCTGCTTCAGAACGGCGGGTTTGAGACCGGGGATTTCTCGGACTGGACTTTCTCCGGGAGCAGCTCCGAGAATTCTGCGAGTGCGAGCAGCTTCGCTGTTCACTCGGGCGTCTATGGCGCCGCGCTGGGTCAGGCGGGTCTGCCGCTTGCCACCCTGTCGCAGACCTTATCGACCGTGGCCGGGCAGCCCTATTTGCTTTCATTCTGGCTCGACAGCACGTCGCCCGGCGGCCGGCATCCCCAGACGACTCCGAATCAGTTCACCGCGACGTGGAACGGCAGCACTCTTTTCAATGTCACCAACATCGGCGTGATCGGCTGGACCAATGTGCAGTTCATCGTGACGGCCGCGGCAAACAGCACGGTGCTCCAGTTCGGGTTCCGGGACGATCCGTGGTATCTGGGTCTCGACGACATCAGCGTGGCGCCGGTGCCGGTGCCCGCGCTCCAGCCGCTGCTGCAGGCCAACGGGAGAATCGCGCTGGCCTGGAAGGGGATGACCGGGCTGGTCTATCAAGTGCAGTACAAAACCAATCTGGCCCAGGCTGCCTGGGTTAACTTCGGGGCTGTTGTCACCGCCACCAATTCGACCGTGAGCGCGTCCGACTCGATCGGGCCGAATCCGCAACGTTTTTACCGCGTGGTGTTGCTGCGTTGAATTTCGGGTTGGCCGGCGGGGAAGACTCGTCGCCAGCCCTTGCGTGACTGTCGCAGGGAGGTTCGTCAGCCCGACCGCGCCTCGTCCAGCCGGCGCGTGCACTCAGGCTGCAAAACTGAATCCGAATTGCCCGCTTGCATTTCTATTCAGATGGACTTAAGCCGGCCCCCGGTCTGTAATGCAAGTGAATTGTGCTTGCTTTTCTGGAATCCCAGCCAACACTGAACCCGGAGGCTGAACTCGGCCCTCACGGAAGTTCGGCGTGGGAAAACCAAGTTGGAAACCATGAGAACGATCAAACACATAGTCCGTTTTCCACCATTGGATTACCCACTCCTTAAGCCCGACACCGCCGGGAAGAAACCATGAGGAATACATGCGTCTTTCGGAACGAAGTTGGGGCATCACGGTTTATGTCTTGGCCTGCAAGAGTTTTGATTTTGGGATGTGTCGTTGTTTCGTTCGCCTGCGCGGCCCGTCCCGGGGAAACAGGCGGCCCTTTGCCGGGGTATCAGAATGGGACAATCCCAAGCACGATCGCTTTTTCCCTGTCGGTGACGAACCAGTATGTGAACGCCAATCCCGTGCCGATGCAGATCGATGTGTCCAACGGCGGTCCTCTAGACATGGCCATCCTCGTGGACAGCAAGAACTTTGCGGGTGCGACGTGGATGGCCTGCAACTTCTCGAACTTCGAAGTGAACCTCGGCCAGGACGAAGGCTGGCATGACGTCTGGGTTGGATTGCGGGAACAAACGGAGACTTCCCGCAAAACCCAATGGGAATGCAAGAGACTTAGGCTGGACCGCACTCCACCGCGCCTGGTCATTACCAAGCCGGTTTCGTTGATCGTTTCGCAGCCCGTGATCGAATTACAGGGTTATTGCCCCGAACCACTGTTCCGGATTTCCTACGATCTGACCAATGCCGCCGGCCTGGTGACAAACCAGCAAGCTTTCGTGCTCGACCAGTTTTTCGACACCAACACCTGGGAGTTCACCACGAATTGGTTCCAGGGATTTGACATCGAGGTGACGGACGGGCCGAACACATTCACCTTTCATGCGACGGATTTGGCGGGCAACGTGACCACGACGAATATCACCTTCACGCTGGACTATTCCGGTAAAACCAACCCGCCCATCATCCAACTATATTGGCCACAGGACGGCACACAGATCGCCGGTACCAACAGCTATACTTGGCGGGGCTGGGTGGAAGATTTCACCGCCACGGTTACGGCGGCCTTGGTGGACACGAACGGCAACACAAACGTTTACAATGCGTTGGTCGAGCGGGACGGCAAGTTCTGGGTTGAGAACCTGCCCGCACCGCTCGGCACGAACTGGCTGCAACTGACGGTCCAGGATGTCATGGGCAATGTGAGCGTGACGAACATCACGGTGGTCAACAGCCCTCTGCTCCTGACCGTAAACCCGCAGCCGGTGACCGCGGACCAGGCCTATGCCACTGTAACTGGCACAATCAACTCGATTGAGTACACCGTCTGGGTCAACGGGGTGAAAGCGCAGCTTAACAGCGATGGCTCGTGGATTGCCACGAACGTGCCTGTGTCTGAAGGAGGCACGTCGGTTTTTCAGGCGCGTGCGATTCCCAATTGGGATCACGGCGGCAACGGCACCCCACCATAGCGTCGATGACGCTCGCGGAACCGGGTCGGAGCGGCTTCGGGATGCGACGGCTGGCCGGGAACGGCCTGATTTTTCTTCACCCTGCGCCCGGCGGATGACAACATGGTCGGCACATGATTCGGGCTGTCTGCGTGGCAGCGCGCCCGACGGCAGGACATGAATTAGGAACGGCGAGCTGTGGATTCATTCGAAGCAGTTTCCAAACTGGCGTTTGAAATGTATAACGCCGGGCGTCATGATGAGGCGGAGGCCCTCTGCCGGATGCTGATGTTGCAGAATCCGCAGGACGTCCAGTTGCTGTTCCTGCTGGGGATGGTATTGCACAAAACGGGCGGGCACGAGGAGGCCGTGACGTGGTTGTGCCGGGCGGCGGAGGCGGGGCCTCCCCAGGCCCGCGTTTTCAACGGGCTCGGTTGCGCCTACCAAAGCCTGAAGGATTGGGCGCGCGCCGCGGACAGCTTCGCGAAGGCCATCGAACTGGAGCCGCAGACCGGCTCCACCTACTACAGCCTGGGCAATGTCTCTTACGAGCTTGGCGACATCGAGCGGGCGGTTTCATCGTTCCGCAAGGCGGTGGAATTGGATCCGCATGATGCGGAGAGTTGGAACAACCTGGGCAAATGTCTGAAGGAGCTGAACCTGCTGGAGGAATCGATCGCCGCTTACGATCGGGCATTGGAATCGGCCCCTGATTCCGCTCTGGCGCATTATGGCCGCGCCATTTCACTTCTGACCGCGGGCCGATTGCAGGAAGGCTTTCGCGAATATGAATGGCGCTGGCGCAGGCGCGTCCCCCGCCAATTCCCGCAGCCGGCCTGGAAGGGAGAGGCAGGCGCGCGCAAAACACTTTTCCTGCATGCCGAACAGGGCTTTGGCGACGCGATCCAGGCGGCGCGTTTTGTTGCGCTGGCGCGCCAACGCGTGGCGCGCGTGATCCTCGAATGCCGGCCGGAGCTGAAAACGCTGTTCGGTTACTCCGCTTGCGCGGATGTCGTCATCGCTTACGGCGAACCCATCCCGCCGTTCGATTGTTTCACATCGCTCATCAGCCTGGCCGGCATTTTGGGCGTCACCCTGGAAACGGCTCCCCGCCGCACCCCTTATTTGAAGGCGCCGCGGTTTGAAAATCTGCCGCCGGCGCCAGTGGGGGACTTGCATGTGGGACTGGCGTGGGCGGGCAATCCCGGACATCACGATGATGCCTCGCGCTCCCTTCGTCTGGAGGAGCTCATTCCGATCCTGCAGACGCCGGGCGTCACATTTTACAGCCTGCAAGTCCCCGTGCCGTCCGGCGATGCGGCGTGCCTTGGAGCTTTTGCCAACGTTGTGGAGCTGGGCGGGCGGTTCAAGGATTTTCTGGACACGGCGTCGGCGGTCGCGGAGATGGATTTGGTCATCTCTGTCGATACGGCTGTGGCTCATCTTGCCGGGGCCCTGGCAAGGCCGGTCTGGACGCTGGTCCAATATGCTCCTGATTGGCGCTGGTTTTTGGATCGCGCGGACACGGTTTGGTATCCGACGATGCGCCTGTTTCGGCAACCCCAAAAGGGGCAGTGGCAACCCGTGATCAAACGGGCAGCCGAATTGTTACGTGGCCTGTCTTCCGGCGCGGCGTAGCCCGCTCAATCCGATTTTCAGCCGGGGGCGCTTGAAGCCAGGACGCGTTGATGCGGCTGCCGGCAGCACTTGTCACTTGCTCTTCTTGCGAGACTATCTGTATTTTCGGGCCGAATGAAAGGCATTATCCTCGCCGGTGGGGCGGGTTCCCGGTTGTTCCCGCTGACACTGGTGGCGAGCAAACAGCTCCAGCCGGTTTACGACAAGCCCATGGTCTATTACCCTCTGACCACGCTGATCGAAGGCGGGATTCGGGAACTCTGCCTCATTTCCACTCCCGAAGACCTGCCACGGTTCCGCCAATTGCTGGGTGACGGCAGCTTATGGGGGCTGAAGATTGATTATCGCGAACAGGCCCGGCCGGGAGGCATTGCGCAGGCATTCCTGATTGCCGAATCCTTCATCGGAAATGACAGCGTGACGTTGATCCTGGGCGACAATGTATTCTACGGCGGCGACAGCTTTCACAAGGCGTTCATGGAGTTCAAAAGCGGCGCGAGCATTTTCGGCTATCATGTCAATGACCCCGAACGCTACGGAGTGGTCGAATTCGATTCGCAGGGCCGCGCCATCTCGATCGAGGAAAAGCCGAAACAGCCGAAGAGCGATTATGCCGTCCCGGGACTCTACATCTACGATCGTGACGTCGTTTCAATCACAAAAGCCTTGAAACCCTCGGCGCGGGGAGAGCTGGAAATCACGGACGTGAATGTCGCGTACATGCGGCGCGGGCAACTGCGCGTGCATGTTCTGAATCGCGGGTTCGCCTGGCTTGATGCGGGCACCAGCAGCAGCCTGCACGAGGCGTCCGCCTATGTGCAGACCATCGAAAAGCGCGCCGGGGTGAAAATCGGGTGCCCGGAGGAGGCGGCTTTTCGCAACGGCTTCCTGCCGCTGGATCGGCTCGAGGTCCTGACCGCAAAAATGCCCCGGTGCGAGTATCGCGAATATCTGCTCGAAGTCGTGGCGGAAGCCAAACGGTTGGCGCGCCAGAAGGCCCCATGAACGTCCTGCCCTGCGAAATCTCCGGATTGCTCGTCCTGGAACCCAAGGTGTTTGGGGACGCCCGCGGTTTCTTCATGGAAATGTGGAACCGGCGCGGCTACCGCGAGGCGGGACTGGACGCGGATTTCGTGCAGGACAATCTTTCGCGCTCCCGCCGCGGCACCTTGCGCGGACTCCACTTTCAAAATCCTAAACCGCAAGGCAAACTGCTCCAGGTGCTGGAAGGGGAAGTATTCGACGTCGCGGTGGATATCCGGCGCGGTTCACCGACCTTCGGCCGGTGGTACGGACTGGTCCTCTCCGCTGAAAACAAACGGCAGTTCTACGTCCCGCCCGGTTTTGCCCATGGCTTTGCGGTGCTCAGTGAAACCGCGCTGTTCCACTACAAGTGCTCGGAGTTTTACTCGCCCAAGGACGAATTTGCCATCCGCTGGAACGATGCGGACATTGGCATCGATTGGCCCATCAAGGAACCCCTGCTCTCCGAGCGTGACTCCCGTGCATCCTTGTTGAAGGATGTGCCGTTGGAACGGCTGTTTCCCTGAGCCCGAAATTATGGAGTCTCCTCGCATGCTCCTGATCGGCAAGGTTGGCCAGGTGGGCTGGGAACTCCGGCGCACCCTCGCGCCCATGGCCCGGCTGACGGCGCTGGATTTTCCGGAAATCGATCTGGCCCAGCCCGACTCCATCCGCCAGGCGGTGCGCGGCGCCCGGCCTCAGATCATCATCAATGCCGCCGCTTATACCGCCGTGGACAAGGCCGAGTCGGAACCGGATCTGGCGATGAAAATCAACGGCCTGGCGCCGGGCGTGCTGGCCGAGGAAGCCAGGAAATCCGGCGTGTTGCTGGTGCATTATTCGACGGATTACATTTTCGACGGCGCCAAGCGCGAACCTTACGTCGAGACCGACCCGCCGCATCCAATGAGCTCGTATGGGCGCTCGAAACTGGCCGGCGACGAGGCGGTGCAAGCGGCCGGCGGAGCGCACCTGGTGTTTCGGCTGTGCTGGGTCTATGGGGCGCGCGGCCAGAATTTCATGCTCACCATGATGCGTCTGGCGCGCGAGCGCGAGAAACTGCGCGTGGTGGCCGACCAGATCGGCTGTCCGACCTGGTCACGAATGATCGCCGAAACGACGGCCCTGGCGCTGAAGTCAACGCTGGCGGCTCGCGACGGGAATGCTTTCACCGGCGTTTACCACCTGGCTTCCTCCGGCGCCACCAGTTGGCACGGCTTCGCCCGGTCGATCGTCGATCTCATGCCGGCTGAGGGTCGGAAATGCTCGGCGGTCGAGGCGATCTCCACGCCGGAATATCCGACGCCGGCCAAGCGCCCGGCCTACTCGGTGCTGGGCTGTGGCAAGCTGGAACGCACATTCGGCCTGCACCTGCCGGATTGGCAGGAAAGCCTCCAGCAGGTGCTGGAAAAATAAGCGACAGCGGCGGAAACCCGGAGTATGAACAACGAAAAAACGAAGCGACAAAGAGCGGCGAAAGTCCGGTCCTTGGGCTTCGTTCCGGCTGGCTTCGATGTTAACGAAATCCTGGTTCCTTTGTTGCTTTGTTGTTCGCTATGAACCTTCTCATTACCGGCGGCGCGGGCTTCATCGGCTCAAACGTCATCCACCACGTGATTGACCGGGCGGAAATACAGAAGCTCGTCAATCTCGATTGCCTCACTTACGCGGGGCACCTGGTCAACCTGGAAGGGTTGGAACAGAAACCCAAATACGCATTCGAGAAAGTCGATCTGCGGGACAAAAGTGCCGTGCTCGGCGTCGTTGAGAAGCACGCCATCACGCACGTGATGCACCTGGCCGCGGAATCGCACGTGGACCGTTCCATCACCGGCCCGGGCGACTTCATCCACACCAACGTCGTGGGCACGTTCAACCTGCTCGAAGCCTGCCGCGGGTTCTGGGGAAAAAACCTGGGCGGGAAGAACTTTCATCATGTCTCGACCGATGAGGTTTACGGCAGCCTCGGCCCGACGGGCTTTTTCACCGAAACCACCTCTTACGCGCCCAACTCGCCTTACTCCGCGAGCAAGGCTTCGAGCGACTTGCTGGTGCGCGCGTATCATCATACGTACGGTTTGCCGACGGTGATCACCAACTGCTCGAACAATTACGGGCCTTATCAATTCCCCGAGAAACTTATCCCGGTGGTGATCCAGAGCGTGCTGGCCCGCAAACCGGTCCCGGTTTATGGCGACGGCATGAACGTCCGCGATTGGCTCTATGTGAGGGATCATGCCGAGGCGCTGTGGACGGTTCTGACGCGCGGCAAACCCGGCGAGACTTACAACGTGGGCGGACACAACGAATGGGCGAACCTCCGGATCGTCGAACTGATCTGCGATTTGATCGACGAAATGGCGCCGCACCTGGGCGGCCATTCCCGCAAGCTCATCACGTTCGTCCAAGACCGTCCCGGCCATGACCGCCGCTACGCCATCGACGCGACCAGGATTCAAAAGGACCTCGGCTGGACGCCGGCGCATAGATTCGAAGAGGGCATCCGCGAGACTGTGCGATGGTATCTTGATAATCAGGAGTGGGTAAATCGGGTGCTGAAGCATCCAGGTTCACCATGACCGGGAACGACTACTTGCGGTTGAAGCGCCTGGCGGGTGTCTGATTAGGTGGTTTCTCCGAAAGTTTTGTTTTCCCTCCGCGGAACGACGCTGTTTCTGATCGCGTTCAAACCAATGGTGTTGTGCCTTGCACCCTGGCAGCAGGCAACCATGACAGGCTCAGGATCAACCAAAGCCAGGCGGCCCTTTTAGTCAGGACTTTACGCTCAACCAATTCCCAGATCTTCCGATGTTAAGTTGTGTCTTTGAGTCCAATCGCATGCACAATGGTTATCACCCCTCCACTTGGGGCGGGGCGGATGAGCTGTTGCTCTCGTTGGAGTTTGGGCGGCGCGATGAGGTCTTGGACTGGGCCAAACAGGTCGAAACCAACCAACCGTCAGTACCGTATCGGTCGCAGTAAGTCTAGAATGACGACTTTGTTCCTGTTGCTGGCGGCGCTCACCTCAGCTCGATCCACTCTCACTGTGCTAGGGGACTGGCTGAACGATTCGGCGTCGGCTGCAGCTATCGTCGTCGATCCGCTGCACGGCAATGACTCGATCGCAGGCAGGCATGGATTGCCTTTCCAGACGGTTACCAACGCCACCAAAGCAGCCTGCAACGGAGACACCATCTACATACGCAACACGGCCACAAACTACGTGCAGTCGATTCCCGGTGATGGGAGCGGGACATTCAAAGCTTTATGGCATATTGCAAACCTAACAAACATAACTTTCACTGGTGATCACGGTGTTGTGATTCAACAAATCAACATCACCGGGACGTGGGGATATCTACTGACCTGGACCAACTGCACCAATGTGCGTTTTATAGGACTGCAATTTAACGGCGACACCAACGGTTCTTTCAATCCATGTGACGTAGCGGGAGGTTGTTTGATGGCGTCTGGCCCCAGTCAGGGGATTGAAGTTGGTAGTTGCTGCTTTCATAACTGGCCGGATCAGGCTATCAGCCATGAGGGAGGCTGGGCAGAGTCAGCCAGGCGACTATACGTCCACGACAACTTTTTCGACACGATTGGAAACACCAATCGTTCGTTTGGAAACCAAAGCAACGACGGAGAGTGTATCTCGGGTTTGATGGGAAGCGGAACGCTCATCACCCACAACCATGCTCAGCATGTGCAGGGATTCGTGGAGTGGGGGTACGGAGGGGAAGCAAACAATCCTGGCGCTTGGCTGCCATGCTACGACATGATGATCAGCGACAACGTCGTGACGAACTTCTTTATTCGCGGAATCACTATCGGCGGGGTGGCTACCAATGGCGGCTTCAACAACGTTCGTGTCGTAAGAAATTCGATTTACGGCAGTGTAATGGAACTGTACAACTCAATCGGGGTTATTACTGTAGGCGGAGGCACGAACATAACGGTGTCCGACAACATCATATCGACCGTTAACTCTTGCCACGCTGCTGCTGGCATTCTGTTTAATCCTTCTGGCGCCTATGTTATTGATAATGTTGTCATTTCGGACAACACACTCAGGCTGAACGACATGGTTGCAATCGAATGTGCCAGTTTGACAGCCGCCAATACTCACTTTGTGCGACGCGCTCAGATAACAGGCAATAAAATTCTCAACACGTGGAAGGTTGCAGTCATTGACGGCGCGCAGATCTCGGTGGTCGCAGACAATGATGTTTGGAACGTCAATGATGACGACGCAACTCTGGCGAATATCATGCTGGTCAACGGGACGAATTCCGACTTCGGGCTCTATGGAAGTTGCACCAATGTCAACATCGAGGGTAACAGTATGGGTGGCGTTGCGTCTCCCGGTTACTTCGTGGCCAATGGTGGAAGCTTACCCATCACCACGCTTTACTTCGGCCCGGGTAACATCGCTTGGAATGGGGTGTCCAGCAGCTTGCTGTTGGACACCAGCCTGATCACCTCCATTGTGTTGACGCGCGCTCAACCCGATCCCGTCCCCAGGCCCAGGTTCATCAGCCAGCCCGCGAGACAACACGTTCATTTGGGGGAGAGCACCCTCTTTCGCGTGCAGGCCAGCGGTCCGCGCCCGCTGCACTACCAATGGCTGTTCAACGGCCACCCCGTCTGCGGAGCGACCAACGCCTTTCTCATCCTGAACGGTGCCCAACCCGCGAATGCCGGAGCCTACAGCGCGATCGTCGGCAGCCGGTGGGGAGACGTTGTTAGCGAACCGGCGAGCTTGACCGTGGACCTCACGGCGCCACCTGCGGGCGATACGAATGATCTGCCTTCATTGCGCTTCGCCAGCCTGGAAATGGTGGAGCCGGGCGTGCCGCTGATCTCTGTTGCGGTGACGAACCGTCACGGGGTGAAGATTGAATGGTCTTCAGATTGCCGGACTTGGAACCCGCTGCTGACTCTCACCAACAACGGCGGGGTTAGGTATTTCACAGATCCCGATGCGGTCACCCAACCCCGGCGGTTCTACCGCGCCATGGCTCAACCGTAATGCTGTCGGCGCCGGCAGGCATCGTTTCAAAATGCGGCGGCGCCTCGGCGCAGGCGTGGAGGGCGGGGAGATCTTCCGTTCCAGCCCCAGGATAAACCCGTTACCGACCGCATTTCCGACGAAAGTGACTTGACGAGGTCTTATGGATTCAGGACAATCGCATTCATATTGCTGATGCAATAAACCACCCTGTTTGCCATGCGAGGAACACGAAAAGTCCGAAGTGGTTCTCCGAGAATCTGGTTTCTCCTTTGGATGGCGACATTGTTTTGGGTCACCCTAGATGTATCAAAAGCCGACGACAGCAACAACGTTTTGCCGGTCGTCAGTGTGTTGACGGCAACCAACGCCACTCAGTCCGGCTCGCTATCGGGAGTGTTCACGGTCCAACGGACGGGAGACACGGGGCAGGCGCTGCTGGTGAACTACAGCATCGGCGGGACCGCTTCAAACGGGGTTGATTACGAACGATTGTCCGGCGCCGTGACCATCCCCGCCGGCCAGTCCTCCGCCTCGATCGCGGTGGCGCCCATCGACAGTTTCGTCGAGGGAGCGTCGAAAGAGGTCAGCGTGACCCTCGTCGCGCGAAACCAGCCGTTCACTCTCGTGGCGTTGCCGGACACGCAGTACTACACGGCGGAGGAGAACGGCGCCACACACGACATCCTGACGGCGCAGACCCAATGGGTCGTCGATCAGAAGGATGAGATGAACATTGCCTTCGTTTTGCACGAAGGCGACATGACCGACGGGAACACCTCAAGGGAATGGATCAACGCCAAGGCCAGCATGAGTCTGCTCGACGGCGTGGTGCCTTACGCGATAACGGTGGGCAATCATGACGGGCTCATGACCAGCCAAAGCCAGACGGCCCTTTTCAACCAATATTTTCCCTTGAGCCAGTTCCAGAACCTGCCGACGTTCGGCGGAGTGTTTGAGTCCAATCGCATGGACAACTGTTACCACCTGTTCAGCGCCGGCGGAGTTGATTGGCTGTTGTTCTCGTTGGAGTTTGGACCGCGCAATGAGGTCCTGGACTGGGCCAACCAGGTCGTGACCAATTATCCGGATCGCCGCGTCATCGTGCTCACGCACGCCCATGTTTATTCTGACAATACGCTGCAGGGCAGTTCCCCCGATCAGTTGTGGCTGCCGACCTCGTACGGACGCGACAACAACGGCACGGACGTTTGGGAGAAATTCCTGCGCCACTATGCCAACATGGCCTTCGTCTTCTGCGGACATGTATTGAACAGCGGCACCGGCCGGCTGGTGGGCGTGGGCGATTACGGGAACCAGGTCTTTCAGATTCTGGCCAACTATCAGATGGACGTGCTGGGGGGCGCCGGCTATCTCCGCATCATGCAGTTCTTTCCGGATGAGGACAGGATGTCGGTGGAGAGTTATTCGCCATACCTGGACACCTGGCTCACTACGCCAGACCAGCAATTCGAGTACACGAACCTGGGCGTTTTCACCAACGCCAATCCCGGCTATCTGGTGGACACCCAGAATGCCAGCGCCAGCCTGATCATCACCAACGACACCGTGGACCTGACTCCTCCGGAGGTCGATAGCGTCAGCTACATGGGAGTGCCGCCCATCATCACAGTGACTTTCGATGAACCCGTGGAAGCGGTGTCGGCCCAAACCCTCGACAACTATGCCATCGACCAGGGCGCGGTCCTGGCCAGCGCCACGCTCCTGCCTGATGGCAAAACCGTGGCGCTCGCCACCGGCTCCGATCTCGTCGCCGGCGCGCTTTATACCCTGACCGTCAACCACGTGAAGGACTGCGCGCGCGCCACCAATGAGATGAACGAGCCGTATGAATACACCTTTACGTATGTTCCGGTGTTGCTCTCCGACAGCTTCGACGAAGGCACTCTGCAAGGCTGGACCATCGTGGACGAAGGCGTGTTTGCGGCGCCATCTCTGTGGCTGGAACGATCCGGGCGCCTGATGCAGCTCAGCGATATTTACGGTCCGAGCTTCGGCGCGTGCGATCATCGCCAGGGAACTTACATTTACTGGAACGATCCGCAGGCTCTGGGTTGGAGCAATTATGCGTTCTCGGTGACGTTCAACAACACCGATAACGACGGGGTTGGCGTGCTGTTCCGCTATCAGGATTCTTCCAACTATTACAAGGTGGAACTCGATTCCCAGAAGAATTTCCGCAAGCTGTTCGAAATGGTTGATGGGGTGGAAACCACGCTGGCCGCCGAGTCGGCATCCTATTCGCCCGGAAGCAGCTACGTCTTGCGCGTCGAAGTCACCAACAGCGAAATCACCGTCCTGCTTGATGGGGCAGTCCTGTTCGGCGGCACAATCACCGACAGCAACCTGGTTGCCGGCACGGTCGCGCTCTATTCCTGGGCCAGCGAAGGGCTGTTCTTCAACGATTTGAACGTCACCCCGCCCAATCCATGGCCGCGCGTGGCGTTTCAGAGTCCCACCAATGGCGTCACGTTCTCTCAACCCAATCCGGTTCCCATCGCCCTGGACGTTTCCGATCCTGACGGCCAGGTTGAGCAGGTGGAGCTGTTCTGCGGAACATCGCTGTTGGCGAGTTTGACCAATGCCCCTTATGTGTTTCAATGGAACACTTCGGGGTCGGGCTATTACACCCTGACGGCTCAGGTTGTGGATGAGGCTGGCCCGATCGGAGTTTCCAGCCCGGTCACTTTCCTGGTCACACCTCCCCTCCCCAAACCCCAAATCACCGGCCAACCCGCGGATCAGAACGTGTATGCGGGAGAGAGCGCGATGTTTTGCGTCAAAATGTCCGCTTCCGCTCCCATGCAATATCAATGGCTGTTTGACGGCGAGCCCATCGATGGCGCGACCAACGCCTTTCTTATCCTGGACAACACTCAGCCTGAGCAGGCGGGAGATTACGCGGTCGTCGCCACCAACGCATTGGGCGAGGTTGTCAGCGAGACGGCGATTCTGAATGTGGACCCCGACGCGCCGCCTGAGGCGAATGTGAGTCAGCCGCCTTCGGTGTGTTTCCCCAGCGTGGAAGTGTTGGATCCGGGCGTGACGCTGATCTCCGTCGCCGCGACGAACCTGCAGGTGTTGAACATCGAATGGTCCTCGGATTGCCAGACCTGGAACCCGTTCGTGACCCTCACCAACAACGGCGGGGTGCTGTATTTTGCAGACCCCGATGCGGTCAACCAGCCCATGCGCTTCTACCGGGCGGTTGCACAACCGTGACGGCAGTGGTTGAATCGTTGGATCGTTGAATCCTTAAACCGTTGCCTCGTTACCCGGATGGGAGCCCGGCGGCTGTGCTTGCGCATTGGAACGATTCAACGATTCAACGATTTAACGTCTTACCGCCGTAACGATTCCTTTTCCGCTCCCGCCAGAAGTGTTTCAAAATGCGGCGGCTCCTCCTCGCGCGCGACGACGCTGATTTCGATCTTCCTGAACCCGGCTTCCTCAAACCAGCGATGCAAGTCGCTCTCCACAAAGCCCAGCCAGCGATCGCCGTAAAGTTCGCGCGCCTTTTCGAAACTGTGCCGGAGCAAATCCAGAATCAGAATCTGTCCCCCCGGGCGGAGAATTCTCCAGGCTGCGGCGATAGCCTGGTCGGGTTCCTTGGCATGATGCAGGGCCTGACTCAAAATCACCAGATCCACCGTCTCCGGTTCAATCGGCGGGTTCTGCAGGTCGCCCAGACGGAATTCCAAATTCTTCAGATTGTTCTTTCTGGCTTTGGCGGCGCCAAAAGCGACGATCTTCTCCGAGTTATCGACCGCAATGACCTTTTTACAGCGTCGCGCCAGCAGCTCACTCAGCAAACCCTCGCCGGAACCCAGATCGGCCACTACCAACGGCGGTAAAATGCGCAGCAGCAAATGCCCAAAGCCCTGCCAGGACCGGCCCGGTCCGTAAACGCGGTCGAAACGGCCCGCAATTTGATTGAAATAAACCTGCGCCTGCTCCCGGCGGCGATTCAGAATCCGCTTCAGATTGATCTGGTCGGCCGAATGCTCCGGCAATTCCCGGGCTCCGCCAATCGCCAGGCGCAGGCAGTCGGCCGCAGCCCCTTCCGCCTGCGGGTTGACCCGGTAAAAAGTTCGCTTGCCCTGGCGTCGCGACCGCACCAGGCCGGAACCCTGGAGCAGGCCCAAATGCGTGGAAATTCGCGACTGGCCCATGCGCGTGATCTCCTGCAATTCGTGGACCGACAGCTCCTCCTTCTCGACCAGCGCCACAATGCGCAGGCGGGTGGGATCGGACAACGCCCGCAGGGATTTCAGGGTGGACGACATAAAGTTAAACGTTGATGGCAAATTCTGCTGCGCCGGCACCACGGCACTCCAGCTTCAGCCGGCAGCGCCCAATTTCAGCCGGCCCCTCACCCTTTCTGCCGAAGGAATCCGGCGTTCCTGAATTCTTCGTCCGACAGAATCAACGCGTCCCGGCCCACGTGCTCCAGGCCAACTTTTTTCGAGAAACCGGTTGACGCGCCAAAAAAAAGTTATATCATCTTATCCTGATACGTCAATACGAATTCAACCAACATCCTCAATCTTTCATGAGCCGAAATTTTATCTTTTCGTCCGAGTCTGTTGGCGAGGGGCATCCGGACAAAGTGTGCGATACCATTTCCGATTGTGTCCTGGACGCCTGCCTGCGGGTGGACCCCGGGTCGCGGGTCGCCTGCGAGTGTTACGCCAAGAGCAACCTGGTCGTCGTCGGCGGCGAAATCACGATCCCGAACATCGGCTATCTGAATCCCAGTGAGGTCATTGACTTCGTCCAAATCGCCCGCAACGCCATTCGTGACATCGGGTACATCAATGACGACGACGTCTTTCACGCCGACCGGGTTTTTGTGAATGTCATCATTACGGGCCAGTCACCCGACATCGCGCAAGGCGTGGACGCCCGCAAGGCCAAGGGCAAGAAGACCGCCCGGCAGGGCGCGGGCGACCAGGGCCTCATGTTCGGCTACGCCTGCAACGAAACGCCTGAGCTCATGCCCGCGCCCATCATGTTCGCCCATCGCCTCGGCCGTGAACTGACCCGGATTCGCAAGAGCGGCAAGGTGCCCTGGCTCCGCCCCGACGCCAAATCGCAGGTTTCCGTCGTTTACCGGGACGGCAAACCGGTCGCGATTTCGAATGTCGTCATCTCCACGCAACACACGGCGAGCGTGCAACACCGGGAGATCGAAAAATTCTGCATCGAGCACGTCGTCCGGAAAGTCCTGCCTGCCCGGTTGCTGACGCGCAAAACCGAGTATCTGATCAACCCCACCGGGCGCTTCGTCGTCGGCGGACCGCAGGGCGACACCGGCCTCACCGGGCGCAAGATTATCGTGGACAGCTACGGTGGCATGGGCCGCCATGGAGGGGGTGCGTTCTCCGGCAAAGATCCGACGAAAGTGGACCGCAGCGCCGCTTATCTGGGCCGCTGGATCGCCAAAAACGTTGTGGCCGCGAAACTCGCCGAGAAATGCGAAGTCCAGTTCGCTTACGCCATTGGCCATCCCGACCCCGTCAGCGTAGGTGTGGACACGTTCGGCACGGCGACGGTCGGCGACGACAGGATCACCAGGGCAATCAAGAAGGTCTTCAGCTTCCAGCCGGCGGACATCATCGAGCAGCTTGACCTGCGCCGGCCCATTTACTCGAAAACGACCAATTACGGTCACTTCGGCAAGAGCGACCCCGATTTGACCTGGGAGAAAACGAACAAAGTCAGCGAACTGAAACGAGCGCTTTAACCCGATTGCCGTTGAATCGTTATAACGCTGACTCGTCGCCGCGTTGCAACGGCCCGGCATTCGAACGATTCAACGGTTCAACCCTGTAACGAAAGAATTACCATGCCTGGAGCCAAAATTTCTCCTTCGCGCCCGAACCCGGCCGGGAGCGCCAACGGCCAACGGGACTTTTACGTCAAAGACATTTCACTCGCCGATCTTGGCCGGCGCGAGATCGAGGTGGCCGAGCAGGAAATGCCCGGACTTATGGCCGTGCGCGCCAAATATGGTCCGCAGAAGCCGCTTGCGGGCGCCCGCGTTTCCGGCTCGTTGCACATGACCATCGAGACCGCGGTGCTCATCGAGACGCTGGTTGAGTTGGGCGCTTCGCTGCGCTGGGCCAGTTGCAACATTTTCAGCACCCAGGACCATGCTGCCGCCGCCGTCGCCAAAGCCGGCATCCCCGTGTTCGCATTCAAGGGCGAGTCGCTCGAGGAATACTGGGACTTCACACTGGCCGCGTTGACGCATCCCGGCAACCAGGGCCCGGAATTGATCGTGGACGACGGCGGCGACGCCACGTTGCTGCTGCACAAAGGCTATGAAATGGAGCATGGCAGCGATTGGGTCAACGCCTCCAGTCACAGTCACGAAGAACAGGTCATCAAAAACCTGTTGAAGAAATGCGCGAAGGACCGCCCGGGCTGGTTCACCGCGGCCGTGAAAGACTGGAAAGGTGTCAGCGAAGAAACGACCACGGGCGTGCATCGCCTTTACCAGATGCTCGAAGCCGGCAAACTGCTCGTGCCCGCCATCAACGTCAACGACTCGGTCACCAAATCCAAGTTCGACAATCTTTACGGCTGCCGGGAATCGCTTGCCGACGGCCTCAAACGCGCGCTCGGCGTGATGATCGCCGGCAAGACGGCGTGCGTCTGCGGCTACGGCGACGTCGGCAAAGGCAGCGCCCACTCGCTGCGCGGCTTCGGCGCCCGCGTCATCGTCACCGAGATCGACCCCATCAACGCCCTGCAGGCGGCGATGGAAGGTTTTCAAGTCACGACCATCGAAGAAACGCTCGGCCATGCCGACATTTACGTCACTTGCACCGGCAACTGCGACGTTATCACCCTGGAGCATATCCTGAAAATGAAGGACCAGGCGATCGTGTGTAACATCGGCCACTTCGACAACGAGATTCAGGTGGACCGGCTCAACCAGGCCTCCGGCGTGCACAAAGTCAATATCAAGCCGCAAGTCGATCGTTACGATCTGCCGGGTGACCGCAGCATTTATCTGCTTGCGGAAGGCCGGCTCGTGAACCTGGGCTGCGCCGAAGGTCATCCCAGCTTCGTGATGTCCAATTCCTTCACCAACCAGATGCTTGCGCAACTCGATCTCTGGAGAAACCGCGACAGATACAAACCAGCCGTTTATCGCCTGCCCAAGAAACTCGACGAAGAAGTCGCCCGCCTGCACCTGGAGAAAATCGGCGTCAAGCTCACCAAGCTCACCAAGAAGCAGGCCGACTACATCGGCGTGCCGATGGAAGGTCCCTACAAGCCGGAGCATTACCGGTATTAGAGTGGTTGCCATGTTTCCCGATTTCCGGCAGGGCCGCGCTGCGCGCAGCCGTGGACGCGACGCAGCGCGGCGCGGCCCATGCGGAGATTACGTTTGGCAAACGCACTGGATCGTCGTAGCGGCGGCTCGTAAGAGCGCCGATGGAATTGGCCGCGTTCTCACGAACGCAGCCACCGCTCACACGTACAGCGCCGTCCTCAATTCCCGCGCCATCAAACTCATGAACGGATAGCGCTTTTCCGGGTCGCCTTCGAGGCATCGCAGGATCACCTTTTCCGCATCGGGCGGGATATCCGGATTGTGGGTGCGCGGGGGGGTGAAGCCGGATCGGTCCAGTTGCTTGGCGAGGATTTCCGCGGGAGTATCGCCCGGGAATGGCTTCTGGCCGGTCAGCAATTCGTAGGCAGAGACGCCGAAAGCAAAGATATCGACGCGATGGGAGATCGGCTGGCGCAACAGTTGCTCCGGCGCCATATAGGCCGGGGTGCCGGGATTTCTCCTCATCTTCCTGGGCTTCTCGGGAATGGGCTGCGCCAGGTCGAAGTCGATCAACCGCACCCCGGCATTGCGCGTCACCAGCACGTTTTCCGGCTTGAAATCCAGGTGCATGTACCCGTTTTCATGCATGTGTTCCAAACCCGTCGCCATGTCGATCAGGATTTGTGCCACGTTCTCAGCCAGGACGGGATCGCCTTTCGCCTGCAATTCTTTGAGGTTCGACGCCTCCACGTACTCCATCAGCAAGTAAGGTTGGCCGCTGATCTTGCCGTGTTCGACGTAGTTGATGATCTGGTCGTGATCGGACAGGTTCGCCAGTATCTCGCAGCCGCGGAGAAAACGGCGCTTGGCAAAATGGTTGAAGCGATACCGCTTATGCATCAGGCGCAACGCGTAATGTTTGCCGTTTGAATCCGAAGCCACCCAGATATCCGCCATGCCGCCGCTGTTGATCAATTCCTGCAAATAAAAACGCCCGAATCGCCCCGGCGACGGGGCGACGATCGAGTCCTGTGTTTCCGAGTTCAACACCAGTTCCTATTTAACACGCCACCCTGCACGTCGCTACTGCTTTATGTGGCAGGCCAATTCATCAAATGTGCACCGGTGGATTCGCGGTTCTTATCGCCGCGGTCGAAGACCCTGCTCTCGTCCCGAGTTGTCGGGAGATTGCGGCGGCCCGCTCGCGCTCCGGACCGCGGGACGTTTCGGCTGCGTGGCCGTAGCCGCTTCCGCGCCGCGAAGGCCCGGCCCGCGGCGGGTGGAAGGGACAGGTGGTTTGGGATCGGGAAGATGTGTGCCGGTCGAGGCTGCTGAGACCCGGGGACCGGTTGCGTTCCCCGTGACGGTTCCCGAACGAAATACGCGCCAGATTGTCCATTTTAGCGTCGGGAAGTGAAACTTGCGTGCCCTCCTCAAGGCAGGCAAAACTGGACGGGCACAACTATGCGCAAACTGCGTCTGCAACTCGGGAGTCCTGGGCGGGGTCAGGGCCGAAGGAGGTTTCGGTTTGATTCGGGATTTTGGGGTTTGCTGGCTTGCGTTTTCCCTTTGACCCTGTCAGCGGCCACTTTCACGGCCAATCTGGATCGCAACCCCATCACGCTCGGCGAAAGCGCGACGCTTTCGCTCACCTTTGAAGGCGGCACACCGGCGCAGGACCCGACACTGCCCGCCATCCCGAACTTGCAGATCACCTACATCGGCCCTTCCAGCCGGTTCAGTGTCATCAATGGACAGGTCAGTTCGTCGGTCACGTACAATTATACCGTCGTGCCCGGGCAAGCCGGCGATTTCATCATCCCTTCGATTACGGCTGCGGTGAGCGGGCAGAAGTTGGCCACGCAGCCGCTGAGACTGACGGTGCTCAAGCCGGGCACGACTGGGGCCGGAGTCGGGAGTGCGGAAGGGCAGTTGGCGCTCCTGAGGTTGCTCCTGCCGAAAAAGGAGCTCTACGTGGGCGAGACCGTCGAAGCTCAACTGGAGCTTCTGGTCAACGAAAAAGTCCAAGGAGCCCACGACTTTCAGCCCGCTGCAATTCCCGCCGAAGGGTTCAATCTCGGCAAACTGCTGCAAGGACAGCAGCGGCGCGTTCAGGCGGGCAGCGCTGTGTTCGCTTTAAACCCGTGGGCATTTACCCTTGCCCCCGTCAAGAACGGCTCTTTAAGCGTCGGCCCGATCACCGCCTCCCTCGTGGTGGAACTGCCCTCCGCGCGACGCCGCCGCGATCCGCTCTGGGATCCCTTCGGCCTGCTGAATCCCCCTGAACAAAGGACGCTTTCGCTGGCCACCGAGGCGCAGAGTGTGCAGGTGCTCCCGTTGCCGCCGGAAGGCGCGCCGCCCGACTTCAACGGTGCGATCGGTGATTATTCCCTGACCGTCACAGCCGGGCCGACCAATGTGGCCGTGGGCGATCCCATCACCGTGAAGATTCAGGTTGCCGGGAGCGGCACGCTGGACTCGCTCGCGTTGCCGAACCAGCCGGCGTGGCACAATTTCAAAATCTATCCCGCCACTTCGAAGACGGAGACGAGCGATGCGCTGGGCACCAGAGGGGTGAAGATTTTCGAGGAAGTCGTTGTGCCTCAGACCGCAGACATCACGGAATTGCCTCCGCTCTCGTTCAGCTATTTTGACGTTGGCAGGAAGAGCTACCGCACGCTCACCGGTCCGCCGATTCCTTTGGCGGTTCGTCCCGGGGGCGTCGCTGCCGTTCCGGTGATCGCGGCCGGGAATCGCGGCGCGCCGGAGAACCAGCCGCCGACACAGGATATCGTGCCGATCAAGCAGCGGCTTGGGGAGATTGGACAAATCGCTCCGCCGCTGGTGCAGCAGCCTTGGTTCCTCACCCTGCAGGGCGCGCCGGTGTTGGCATGGCTGGGGACAGTGGTGTGGCGCAAACGCAACGACAAACTCGCTCATAATCCGCGGTTGCGACGTCGCCGGCAGGTGGTCCGATTGGTGCGCGCGGGCCAGGCGGATCTGCGCCGGTACGCCGCGGAAAACAACTCGGACCAGTTCTTCGCGACGCTCTTCAGGCTGTTGCAGGAGCAATTGGGGGAGCGGCTCGATGTGCCGGCCTCGGCTATCACCGAAGCCGTCATCGAGGAACACCTGCGGCCGGGAGACGTTCCGGAGCGGACTCTGAGCGGGCTGCACGACCTCTTCCAGGCCTGCAACCTGGCGCGTTATGCGCCGATCAAAACCAGCCAGGCATTGGCCGCTTTCATTCCCCAGATCGAAACGGTGCTTCGGGAACTGGAGGAGGCGAAGAGATGAACACGCCGCGCAAATCGAAGACTCCCAACGCGGGACGACGCCTGACCGGTTTTCAACTCCGAAGAAACTCGAAGTTCCAAGTTCGAGTCTTTATCTCGGAAATCATCCTCGCGGCGCTCATGGTTTGGGCTCGCGGCGCAACCGTCCTGGGCGCGGACCTCACCGCCGAGTTCGACTCGGCCAACAAGCTCTATGAACAAGGCAAGTTCCGGGAGGCAGCTTCAGCCTACGAGAAAATGGTCCGGTCGGGCCCGGTATCCTCGGCCCTGTATTTCAATCTGGGGAACGCGTTTTACAAATGCGGCGCGGTGGGGCGGGCCATTGCGGCCTATCGGCAGGCCGAACGCCTGGCTCCGCGCGACCCGGATCTTCGCGCCAACCTGCAATTCGTGCGAAACCAGATTCAGGGGCCAAGCGTTGTGCCGAATCGCTGGCAACGGTGGCTGGGCAGGCTCACGGTGAATGAGTGGACCGTCCTTGCCTCGATAGTGTTCTGGCTGTGGCTGCTCTCGCTGGTTCTGGGCCAGCTCCGGCCGGCTTTTCGACCGCCACTTCGAAGCTTCAGGGTTTGCAGTGGCGCCGGCGCGGCAGCCCTCTGCCTGTGCCTCAGCGCGGCGCTCCTGACAAGGTCGGCTCCGACCGCCATTGTGATCGCTCGTGATGTTGCGGTCCGGAACGGTCCGCTCGATGAATCACAGACCGCGTTTACGGTCCATGACGGGGCCGAGTTGACGGTTCTGGATCACAAGGAAGGCTGGCTGCAGGTCAGCGCCGGAGACCAGCCTCGGGGCTGGTTGAAGCGCGAACAGGTGCTTGTCTGGCCGTCGGGAACGCCCGGGCACAGCCGTAACGGTGGGGTCTGATTTTCCCAACTTTTAGGCAGCTTTTTCCGCGCTTCGTTGTCGAAGCCGTTGCTGCAATGATCTGAACGCTTGCGCTCCATTATCGTGCGCAAGACGCCCGTCTGGGAGACATCTCCGGCCTGGGATGAGCTTTCAAGAAAAAGGACAAAGCCACTGCGCTGCAAGTCCGACGGCCTGCTTGCAGCTCGGATGGTTCGCGCCGACGGCGCCAATCACGGAACGCGGGCAGTCACGGGGACAGCCGCTCCACCCGCCAGACATTGTCGGCCTGTTTCGCATAGCGGAACCGGTCGTGGAGCCGGCTGGCGCGTCCCTGCCAGAATTCGATGCTTGCGGGTGAGAGCACGTATCCGCCCCACCAGGGCGGCCGGGGAACCTCTTCGCCGGGGTACTGAGCGCGCCGTTCATTCCAACGCTGTTCCAGCACGGCGCGACTCTCGATGACCTCGCTTTGTTTCGAGGCCCACGCGGCAAGGCGGCTTCCTTTGGGCCGGGTTTTAAAATACGTCTCCGATTCCTCAGGGGAAAGCTTGCTGACCATGCCCTTGACGCACACCTGGCGTTCCAGGTCCGACCAATAGAACACCATGGCCGCATGGGGATTTTCGGAGAGTTCGCGCGCTTTGCGACTCTCATAATTGGTGAAGAAGATAAACCCGCGCTCATCGATGCCCTTGAGCAGGACAACCCGCGCCGAAGGCCGGCCGCTCTTGTCGGCGGTGGCCAATGTCGCCGCGTTCACGTCCGCCGGTTCGGCGCCCGTCAAGAGCATCAGGCTTTTGTACAGGCCGATGAAAAACTTACGGGCGCGGCCGCCGGGCCGCGCGCCGGTCGCCTGATCGAACCACTTCTTGAACTGGGAGAATGGATCCGGGTCCAGATCGGCGCGGCGCAGGCTGGCCAGGTTGTATTCTCTTGGGATTTCCGCCAAGCCCATAATTCGCGGACGAATCTATAGCAAGCGGCGCGCCTCTGTCCACGACGGATGCGGCTTTGCGGTTGCGCCGGTCGGCGGTCAGGGGAGGTCCCCGGGCAGCCGGTTGAGGTCGATCCAATAGTCTTTGAGCCGCTGGAGGGCCTCGACCAGTTGCCGATATTGCGGCGGCTTCACCAAATACGATTGGGCGCCCAGTTCGTAGGCCAATTGGATTTCCTGCTCGGGACCCGGCGCGCCCAGGAGGACGACCGTGAAGTGTTTTCTCAACCCGGGCCGCTCGTACAACCATCGCAAAAGGGCGAAGCCGCCCTCGCCGGGCAGGTTCAAGTCCAAAATGACCAGAAAAGGCAAAGGAAACGCCGCGCGGTTTGCGTAAACGCCTTCCCCGCTCAAATACTTGACAGCGTCCGTGTAGGAATGGACGGTGTGCACCGGGCTCAGGACCGACACCTCGTTGAGGCCTTTCCTGATGCGCAAGACATCCTCTTCGTCATCATCGACCAACAGAATTGTCCCGTGTTTTGTCATGGTATGTCCCCTTTGAGCGGGGACCGTCGGTTCGTTCCGACCACTGCTGTTAACAACCGGACCAAGAAGCAATACCAAGGCCAACGCGGACGGCCTCGGCGCCGGGATTCTGCGCCCAGGTTTGTCCGAGAATGGGGCGGTCGCCCTGTCAGCTCTCCCGGAGATACTTGACATGTCGAGAAATCAAGCACGTCGCTGAACCGCCTCGCCGGGCATTGTCTTTGCCGCGTTGTGCTGGCATCGTCTGGAGAGCCGTGCCGGCATGAAGGATGAAACAGGTCTGCAAACGGTCGTCTTCAGAACCGCCGGATTCGTCAAAAAATGGTCAGAAAAGGGCAATCTTTGTGTGTCGTTCACGCACCCGTGCCGGTTCAATGCAGCATTATGAACGCTCGGCCGGGCAGCCCTGAGTGCTTATCGGCTTGAGATCGCGGTGTCAGTTCTCTAAACTTTGCGATAGTTGAATTATGCAAGTAAAACCGGACCGGACGGCATGGCTTAAGGGCGGCCAGGCGCGTTGCGCCGTAACTCCCCAGAAACAAGCCCATCCGCGGCGTCTCGTGCTGCTGGGTGCTCCTGGAGTCGGCAAAGGGACGCAGGCGGAATTGCTTTCCGGACAATTGGGCGCCTGCCATCTGTCGACCGGCGATATTTTTCGCGCCGTCAAGACCGCCGACGCCTGTGAACGCACGCCGACCATGACGCGCGCCCTGGATTACATGGCCCGGGGCGAATTGGTGCCGGACGACATCGTTCTAAGCCTGGTGTCGGAGCGATCGGGTTGCCTGCGTTGCCGCGGCGGTTTTTTGCTGGATGGATTTCCGCGCACGGTTGCGCAAGCGGAGGCGTTGGAAAAGATACTGGCCGCCGAGAAGGTCGTCCTGGAAGCGGTTTTGAATTACGATCTGCCGCTGGACAAAATTGTGGCGCGGTTGAGCGGCAGGCGGACCTGCTCGATCTGCAAGGCGGTGTTTCATGTCGAGACGCGCCCTCCGAAAATGCAGGGCATCTGCGATCATTGTGGCGCCGCCCTATACCAACGCGAAGACGATCGGCCGGAATCGGTTCGCGTGCGCATGGACGCCTACACGAGGAGCACCAAACCGCTGATCGACTTTTACCGTCGCAAGGGTCTGCTGATCTCGATTTCGGCGGAAGGAACGCCCGAGGAGATATTCAATCGCACCCTGCAAGCGCTGGACAAACAGAAGAGCTGATTTCGCAACCGCAGTGCGCCGCCGCCGGACTGCAGCCAACCTTTGACCGCCGGAGTGGCAACCATGAGTTAGGCTTGCCAGAACTGGAGCGGCAGGGTAGGAGGTCATTCATGCAGCGATCACTCGTAATGACTCTCATCGGCGAAGACCGTCCGGGTCTGGTGGATTCCGTGGCCACGATCGTCTCCGAACATGGGGGTAACTGGCTCGAGAGCCGCCTGTCGCGTTTGGGCGGCCAGTTTGCGGGCATCGTGCACGTCGAGGTTCCGGCGGAAACCGAGCAGCCGCTGATACGCGCGTTGAAGAATCTCCCCGAGCGAGGACTGAACGTCACCGTGCATTCGGACCAGTCCCCATCCGGGCGGAACCCGCAGCCGCTTACCCTCCTCGAAATCGTCGGCCAGGATCGCCCCGGCATTGTCCGGCAGATTTCCCATGCGCTGGCGGGTTTTGGCGTCAACGTCGAGGAGTTGCACACCGAATGCAGCAGCGCGGCGATGTCGGGCGAAACCCTGTTCCAGGCGCGCGCCTGGCTGAGCATTCCGGAATCCTGCAATGTCGCGGAACTCCGGCAAACGCTGGAAAAAATCGCCGCGGATTTGATAGTGGATATTTCTCTGGAACGCTTGTGAGGTTTGTTCTCGCGGCGCCGCCTTGGGTTCCGGCTCATGGGGAGCCTCCAATCCCGAATTGGGGCGTGCCGCGGGGCCTCGACCATGGGCGAAAGCCTGGAGGGCGCCGCTCCGTCGGTGCCCTGATCAAACAGACGGGGAAGCGACGGAGCGCTTCCCTCCAGGAAGAACAAGTTCATGGGAAGCCGTCCTGGCGAACCCTCAGGAAGGTTCCTTCTTTGGGAACAGCGGAACCGGCTCGCCGATCTGATGCCGGGCCGCCAGTCCGCCCCACGCGGCGGCGGAGAATCGATCGGGCACGCCCGGCAGACCGAGTTGGGCATACATTTTGACGGCTGAGTCCGGCACAAAAGGCCACAGCAAGACGGCCAGGAGGCGGCAAACTTCAGTCAGGTTATACAGCACCTGATCGAGGCGTCGGGCTTGCGCCGGATCTTTCGCCAGTTTGAAAGGCGCGGTCTGGTCCACGTATTGATTGGCGCGCGTGATCAGCGACCAGATCATTTGCAGCGAGGCCTGGAGTTGATTCTGCTCCAGGAGCGACCGAGTTTGCGCGACCACTTTTTGCGCCTCGACTGAGAGTTCATCGGAAACGGGGGGCACGACGCCCTGGCGATAGCGCCGCAGCATGGAGAGGGAGCGGTTGACCAGGTTGCCGAGCCCGTTGGCGAGTTCGGCGGAATAGCGCGCGCGAAAACCGGCGTCGGTCCAGTTGCCGTCCGGGCCGATGTCCAGTTCGCGCAACACGTAAAAGCGGAAGGCATCGACGCCCCATTCATCAATGACCGCGAGCGGATCCACCACGTTGCCGGTGCTCTTGCTCATGCGCTCGCCGTCTTTCTGCCACCAGCCGTGCACCAGGATCTGCCGCGGCAGCGGCAGACCCATCGCCTTGAGCATGATCGGCCAGTAAACGGCGTGAAACTTCAGGATGTCCTTGCCGATGACGTGGAGGTCGGCGGGCCACAACGGAAGTTTTGAGTTTTGAGTTTTGAGTTTCGGGTTGTTGAGAGCCGACAGCACAGTTTCATCTCCACGGGCGGCGGGGATGCTGATGTAATTCACCAGGGCATCGAACCAGACGTAGGTGACGTAATTCTCATCGAAGGGCAGGGGAATGCCCCAGCTCAACCGCGACGTCGGCCGGCTGATGCACAGGTCTTCCAGAACATTGTTCTTGAGAAAACCCAGGACCTCGTTGCGGCGGTAATCGGGGCGGACGAAAGACTGGTTCCGCTCGAGGTGCTCGATCAGCCACTGCTGCTGGTCCTTGAGTTTGAAGAAATAGTTCTCTTCCTTCAATGGGACGACTTCGCCGTAGGCGGGATCGAAGGTTCCATCCGGCCGGCGGTCTTTCTCGGTCAGAAAGGTTTCTTCTTTGGTTGAATAAAAGCCCTCGTAAACCTGCCGGTAAATGTGGCCGGAGGCATGCACTTTCGAGAGGCTTGCCTGCACGACAGCCTTGTGACGCGGTTCCGTGGTGCGGACAAAATCATCGTTGGTCAGATTGAGCCTGGCGGCAAAGGCCTTCCAGCTTTGGGCCATTTCATCGCAGTACGCCTGGGTGTTTTTGCCTTGCGCCGCCGCCACCTGCTCGACTTTTTGCCCGTGTTCGTCCAGGCCGGTGAGGAAGAAGACCTCCTGCCCCATGCTGCGGCGCGCCCGCGCGATCACGTCCGTGACGACCTTTTCATACGCGTGGCCCAGATGCGGCTGGCCGTTGACGTAGTCGATCGCGGTCGTGAGGTAGAATGGCTTGCTCATGGGAAAACAGTTTGGCCGAGGCAGGCGAGGTTGGCAACGCATCAGATCGATCTGGGGAGAGTCGAATTTGCGGCGGGTTGACCTGTGCGCCGGTTCAATGCCCGTCGGCATTGTCGAAGTGCGCCCGCCTGCGGCGCACAGGTCAACCCGCCGTTAGTTTGGGATTGCCCCCCGTCCAAGGGATGACAAACTTCCGGCGGAGACTCCTTGACGACGATAATGGTTTGGGATTGCCCCCCGTCCAAGGGATGACAAACTTACTTTTTAAAATTAGATGCCACCCTCCTTGTTTGGGATTGCCCCCCGTCCAAGGGATGACAAACTGTGACGCGACCGATGTTGAGTCCCAACAATGTTTGGGATTGCCCCCCGTCCAAGGGATGACAAACTATGCGCCCAATGTGCCAAGCGTTGCTATCGGTTTGGGATTGCCCCCCGTCCAAGGGATGACAAACTGCTACGCAACGCATAGCTTCGAGTTTCCACGTTTGGGATTGCCCCCCGTCCAAGGGATGACAAACTGGAAGCTGGCGGCGGTGACTCTGGGAATTTGTTTGGGATTGCCCCCCGTCCAAGGGATGACAAACTCACGAAGGAAATGAAGCCGTATTACCAGGAGTTTGGGATTGCCCCCCGTCCAAGGGATGACAAACTAACCAGAGGTTGCAGCATCTTCTCCCACTTGTTTGGGATTGCCCCCCGTCCAAGGGATGACAAACTACTATGAATTGACGGCAGACACTGATCCCGGTTTGGGATTGCCCCCCGTCCAAGGGATGACAAACTCAATCCTCAAAACGGATGGGGATCGTATGAGTTTGGGATTGCCCCCCGTCCAAGGGATGACAAACTCGCGCTTTCGGACGAGTCTGCGCACGCGGAGTTTGGGATTGCCCCCCGTCCAAGGGATGACAAACTGAAAATTCCTTGCATGGGGTTCAGCCTTTCGTTTGGGATTGCCCCCCGTCCAAGGGATGACAAACTCGCCGGAAATCTCAGGATGCGCCTGGATGCGTTTGGGATTGCCCCCCGTCCAAGGGATGACAAACTTTGCGGCGGGGTGGCTCCCGTCTCTTCTGTGTTTGGGATTGCCCCCCGTCCAAGGGATGACAAACTTCATCGGCACGCTACCTTTGGTGGACGTGAGTTTGGGATTGCCCCCCGTCCAAGGGATGACAAACTTTGATCAAGCCCAAAACGATCTCGATGTCTGGTTTGGGATTGCCCCCCGTCCAAGGGATGACAAACTTCAACCGGATGCGAAACAACGATCTGATTAGGTTTGGGATTGCCCCCCGTCCAAGGGATGACAAACTACCTCTCAGGAACTCTTGGAGACCCTCCTGTTTGGGATTGCCCCCCGTCCAAGGGATGACAAACTCGGTTGACGGCGGAAAGTGGGCGGAGTATAAGAATGGCGAGTTGATGCATCCTTTGGACGGGGGGCACCATCTCAAATATGCTGACCAACCTGCGGCACTGAGGTAGTCGTGGCAACACGGCGAGCACCTGCAGGATGCGAGGTCTTGATCGGCGCGGAAGAAATTCTGCGCCGATCTTTTTCAGAAGAACATCATCTGTGCTGGCATCTTTTCAGCATCCGCTTTCTGCTGACTGCGCATGATGATCATTCGTCCCCACTGGGCATCAGAGATCAGCAGCCCGCGCACTTCTCCTTTGGCGGGGATTTTGGATTTGAGCCGGCGCACTTGCGTTTCCACCCGGTCCGCTGAACCACACGGGCGCGCGTATACGCTGAACTGAACCATGATGTAGCCGTCCTTCAACAGGTCTTTCCGGAAGTTGGAGGCGTCGCGGCGTTCTTCCGGCGTGCCGACGGGAAGGTCAAAGAATACAAGCACCCAAGCCATACGATATTTGCTGCATGCCGGGTCACGTCCCGTGCGTCCGCGTGAACGACGGCGAGGCGGTGGATCAGCAACAGTTGAGGGTTGAAGCTGCAGCGGCGCCTCCAGTTCGGGCAGGTGCCGCCTTGGCCGTTCATCTGGCAACAACTCCTCCTCGTCAGGCAGCGACGAATCGGTGTTGCTGGGTTCATCATTCACGGCAGCATCGGGATTTTGAGGGGAAATGGCGCGCGGGCCAGGGCCGCATCCGCGAAGGTTTGTACATACACATCGATGGCGTTGAGCAAGCGCACCTTGTTTCGGTTCATCGCAACTTCAATTTGCAGGACCGCCACCGCCCGCCGCATCCATTCGTCCATCGGCCTTTTCCCGCCTTGAACGAAGTGGCGCAACTCGCAGTCAATCCACGGTCGCAGCGGCTCCATCAAATCATCTGCCAGTGCGAAGCTCCCTGCCTTGGGCGCGTGAGCGATGCCGATAGCTGCGATGAATCCATGCGCGGCGAGAGAACGCAACACCGCCGTCCGCAGAATCGCGTAGCCGTAATCCAACATGCCGTTCACGCCTTCGCGTGTCCCGGCAACACGGCGCTTCTCATCCGTCTGCTGCCATTCGCTCAGACGGGGAAGCAGATGTTTCCAGTAATGCCGTGCGGCGCGGGATTCGCAGGCGTCCGGCGAATCGGAAAGAAACGCGGAGCGTTTGGATGCGGTGATTGTGGCAAGGGAAACTTTTGCTTCGGTGGGCCGAGGCTCCTGACGAGCCGGGTCTGATGTTTTAGCTCGCGGGGACGCTCCCCCCACCTCACAACGCTTCGCAATCTCGCTCAGCACCGAATGAGCCCGTTTCAAATGCGCGAGATTCGCAGCTTGGTTGCGGACTTTGGCGGTGACGATCTGCCGCCACATGGCCGTCTTCCATTCCTGCGTCCATTCGATCTGGCGGCGGAGTACTTCCGTGTTTGTGGGGCGATAATAGGGCAGGGTGATGGCGCACGGTTCAAACTTCTCGTTGCAGACCAGCAACAAGACATTCAATTCCGCCATGCGCCGCAGCGAACTGGTGGAAAACTCCGTGTCCGGCGCGGCGGAAACAATCACCGATACATCCGCCAGCGGCACGGTGCGATCCGTGCCTTTCTCCAAGTCCGTGATATGAAGCTGGTCAAGTTTCAGCCGGACTCGAAGATTGTGACTGAGCAGATGGAGGATGTGGTAGCTCATAACCGAGACACCGGATGAATTCTGGCCAATATGGCTGAAGTCCGCTTTTCGGCAGTTGAAAGGCGAGCTTGGCCTCATCCTTGTTCGCCACATGCGGCGGGAGGATTTTGATTTGTTCCTGTCCCATGACCAGTACGCGGTATTTTCCACCAGGTGCTCCCACTGCAAGTGGTTTCTTTAACTCGACGACCTGCCCTTTGCGGATGACTGCGACTGGTTTTGAATCCGATGCAAAGGGGTACGAGGAAAAGGGGGCGTCTCCTTTCCAGTAGGGCACGAAAACCGGAACGAAACCCTTACCATCTTCCGACCGATGAATTCTAACCTCCTTGAATCCCGTCCTCTCGACATAGGCTCTTGTTCCTTTGCTGAACGGAACAACAGCACGGTCGTCTTTGATTGCGACCAACCGGATGCTCTTCATCGGAATCTTCACGGTTTTAGGCCAATGGAAAGCAGGCGCTGAATCAGCACGCCATCTTTGGAAATGAGAGAAGCAAAGTTTCTTCGTGAAGTTTCCGGGTATATGCTTGTCTGTCTTCTTTAGTTCAGCGTTGATGTCGGTAGATTCTTCCGCGTAACGCTCCCAAGCGGCCTCGCAATACGCTGCAAGTTCCTTGGGATAGATGCTTGAAAGATTTTTCACGGTTAAGCTCGTGAACGGCTTTCGCACGACATAAGCGTCCTTGTCCTTTTTTGCGTAGAGCGTCGTGTTGTAACCTTGCTGATGATTGCTGCGAGAGGCGTGATGTTGCACCACGACCTTTCCGATCTCCCGTTTCACGACTTCGTGCATCTGGCCTTCGCATGGAAATATAGGATTGGCTGCCTTGCTGCGTTGCTTCTCGTCCTGCGTCCACCAGCCGTGATTGCCAAATTCATCCGTCGCGCCGTGCGTGCGGTGCGCAAGCCATGGAAGCGTGCAAGCAATGACCATCGCGTCGAGCGCGTGATGGCGCAAGTCGCCGCGATTCTTTTCCGTGAACTGCTTTTGCTCGGCCTCGGTGAGTTCATCCCACCGTTTGCCGGGCGGCAGCGGGTGAAGAATCTGGTTCAACCCCCAGGCTTTGCGCAATCGGCTAGTGAGTTGGCCGTTGGTGACTTGAAATCGGAGCGCGGAGTTTTGTTTATCGGGTGTCGGATCGCGCCCCTCATCGTTCAGCCAGCCGAGTTGAAGCAGTGCAATATGCCGGATGACCCGGGCGATGTAGGCCGTGTGCTGGAGGTCAGCCTTTTGCTCGATGAGTTCTTCGGCTTTGTCCGAAAGGAAGATCTGTAGCTTGCGGCCTTTGAAGCACTTCTCGGCATTGGCGCGGAGTTGCGGCCACTTCTCTGTGTTGCCGAAAGCTTGGATCGGTGTGGCGTTGCCCTTGAGTTCACGATTGCATCGTATATGCCCGACGGTGAGGTTGTAGAACTCGCTACAGTCCACGACGGACCGGGGAACAAGGTGTTCGATGTCTGCCTCACCGTTAAGAAGTTGTTCCTGTGTGATTTTGTCGCCGCAGAACGGACAGGTGCTCTGCGTCTCTTTCCAAAGCCGGAACCGCAGAATGGCATTCCGCGAAGTGCTGGCACCGCGGCTTGCCAGTTCATTGCGGACGCTCGCGCGTTCGTCGCGGTTTTCTTTGATGCGATTTTGGAGTTCACGCTTGTTCTTTTCGCTGAGGGCAAGGCTTCGCACAGCCTCCAACACGATCAGGTCGGGCGGGCCAAAGCGCTTCACCAATTCGGCCAGAAGCCGCCGGAAGAGGACGAGCCTATGCCGCACGAGGGGATGCTTGATGTCAGAAAGGTAGCGATTGAGCGCGGCGTCGGCGCTCTCACCGGCCCGGCGGAGCACAGGTTGCGCTGTTTCAGGCCGTTGGCCGGCGGCGATGATTTCACGGAGGCGATTCAATGTGGGTGATGCAAAGCGGGCGCGGCCAGCACCGGTTTGCGGCGTGAGCGGTTGCTGCCCTTCGACGAGGCGATAACGGGTAGCAAACTCGGTGGCCCATTTCTTGAGCAGCGATTCGGACACCTTCACATCGCTGGTGGCACTGGGCCAGACACCAGACACGGTAGGCGGGACGCCTACGCTACCCTTCTTCGGTTTGCGCGGCTTGCGCTGGCAGCTTTCCCACATTTCGCGGAGGCGCACGAGAGCTTTAGCGTCGGGAGCGACCAACGTGCCGGTAGCTACCTCGATGACGCGGAAGTTGAGCACGGCCAGTTCCCACTGTGCTTTGGTGAAAGCTTCCTTGTTCTTGCGCACAACGTGAAGTGGTCGCCCCTGCTTGTCCACCGGCTGGAATGAGTCCAAGGCTGGGCCGCGATTATCAAAGCGCGGCCAGCGCAGACCGAGCACGCCGGGATTGCGAGATTCGGAGGCGGTGAAGAAGACGTGATGTCCTTTCACTTCGTGCGCATCGCCGTAGAGCAACCAATCGGCTTTTTTTGCCAACTCGGGAAAGCGGTTCTCCTGCGCTTTAAGAATGGCGAGGAATTCGTCGCGCAGCACTTCGCGCGGCCAATAGATTTTGCGTGCCCAATTCTCGGTCGGGCTTTTGCCGACTTCCCCACGTCTTTTGACCAGGTATTGGCAGGGATGCAGCACGCCCAGTTTCTTTGTTATTTCTGCGACCGCATCTTTGATTTTGCCTTCTTCCTTTTCTGCATCGCCTTCTGTTCGTCGAGCCTCCGTATTTGCCCACGGAACCTTGGAGTAGCCGCGTCGCTTGAAAAGGTGCGTGAGCGCGGCATGAAGTTCTTCAGGTTTTAACTCCTCACCCTTGAGCCCGCGAAGGCGGAGGGTGATCGGATCGTGGGGTGATTGCGCCGGTTTGGGCAGGCCGAGTTTCGCCAATTCCGCGGCAAACCATTCGCGCCGGTATTTGCGGCTGCGAAGGGTTCTGCGCTGTCGACGCAAACCGCGCCGTCCGCTCAAATCGTTTGTATCCTCCGGGCAGATTAGGCCGCCCACGTCGAGAAACTCCGCCCCCTTGCGCACGGCGTACCCGATGGAGCCGGTGCCGACATCGAAACCGAAGACAAGACCACCTAAAAAATCGCCAGAACTGGCACTGCCATTCATAGAATTCCTTTCTGAACGATGGTTGCATACTGGATTTCCCGGGCTGCGACAATGCCGAAATTGTCTGGAAGTTGTCCCGATCGGCTGCGTCCGCCATCTCGCCCTTCGCCCTTCTCACTTCGAGGTTCGGAATGAGCCTCCTCACGTCGGCTGCTACGTTTCCTGCTGGAGCGGTGGCTCGCTCGCCAAAGTTTCAGGCAAGGCGGTCAATTCGGATTGTGTCCCGTCGGGCCACCAGACAATTCGTCCAGTGTCCGGTTGTGCCCTTTGAGAGGCGTGGTCACTTCATCCCAATGTTTGTGGCTGCGAACGTGAGTTCTCGGCGGACTCGGTTGATCGCCTGCACGTCGCTCGAAGGGCCGCATCCTGACGAACGCAGCCACTTGTCTGGTGCATGATGAACCCGGCGATGCGGTGGCGGTGTCAAGTTGCGCGCGTCACTCGGGGTTTACCCAGGTCGGGCTCGTCAAAGCAGCGTCGTGTTGGTACAGTGTCATGGTGCAGTTAATGACGAACAAAAGAGTCGCCGCACTCCACGCGTTCCTGCACCGCCACCGGCAGCGGCTCCTGCGCATTCGCGAACGGTTCCGGTTCAGCGAAGAAGCCTTCCATTTGATGCTGGCCGGCGGCGTGGGCGTGATCGGGGGTCTGGTCAATCTGTTCTTCTATTATGCGACGGAGTCGGTGAAATGGCTGTTTCTCCATCGGCCCGGCGACATCGTCGAAATTGCGGAGATGATCGGCAAGGTGGAGCGGCTCATCATACCGGCCCTCGGCGGGCTTTGCGCCGGCATCATTTTGTATCTGGGGTCCCGGCTGGTGGGCCGGTCCGGCTCCAGCAACCTGCTGGAAGTAGTGGTGGCGGGCGACGGCCGGTTGCCATTCCGGATCGGCCTGGTGAAATTCATGTCGGCGCTGGTGACGATTGGATCGGGGGGCTCGATTGGCCGGGAGGGAGGCATTGTTCAACTCTCGGCCACGCTATCGTCGCTGTGCGGGCAGCTCGCAAAATGGCCGCCCTATCGGTTGCGATTGCTGGTCGGCTGCGGCGCGGCCTCGGGCATTGCCGCGGCGTATAACGCGCCGATCTCGGGGGCGGTCTTTGCTTCCTGGATCGTGCTGGGCAATTTTTCCATGAGCCTGTTTGCGCCGCTGGTCTTTTCGTCGGTGGTGGCTACGATGGTTTCCCGAACGTTCTTCGGCATCCGGCCGTGGTATTCGGTGCCGGCGTTTGATTTCACCAGTGTGGCGCAACTGCCCTGGTTCGTGCTGCTGGGAATCGCGTGCGGCCTGATGGGGGCGGTATTTTTGAAAATGCTTCGGCGCAGCGAGGAGGCGGTCGGCAAATGGCGCGCGCCGATTTACGTGAAGCTGATGGTGGGCGGGCTGGCAGTCGGGATCATTGCGGTTCAATTCCCCGGTGTTTGGGGCAACGGTTATGCGGTGACGAACCGGATTCTGCGCGAGGGATTCATGAACGAGGAATTCCCGTTGCTGTTTCTCGCCGGGTTGCTGCTGGCCAAGTTGCTGGCGACTTTGGCGACGGTCGGTTCCGGGGCTGTCGGGGGGGTGTTCACGCCCACGCTGTTCCTGGGGGCGAGCCTGGGCGCGTTATTCGGCCTGGGGCTGCAGGACCTGGGGGGGGCCCGTGAACTGCCCATTGCGGTCTTCGCGGTGGTGGGCATGGGCAGCATGTTGTCGGCAACCACGCGCTCGCCTCTGCTGGCCATGATCATGGTTTTCGAAATCTCATTGGATTATTCGCTCATGCCGCCGCTGATGCTGGGGTGTGTGGTCTCTGCGCTGGTGTCGAGGCGGCTTCATTCGGAATCGGTCTATACGGAGCCGTTGCGCCGGAGGGGTTTGTCGGTCAGCGCGGAATCCCCTGAACCGGGCGCGGCGACGGAACGCACGGTGGGCGACTTGATGCACGCGCCGGTGCCGCCGATTCGTGAAGGCGCCACGATGAGCGAACTCGCCCGCCGGTTCCTGACGAGTCCGAACAATTTTCTGCCGGTGGTGAATGGCAAGCAGCAGTTGGTCGGGCTGGTGGCGTTGCAGGACCTGAAGGAACACCTGAGTGCGGGCAGCGAACTGAACGCGGTGATTGCGTATGACGTGATGCGGCCGCCTCCGGTGTGTGTGACGCCCAATCAGCGGCTTCTGGATGTTCTGCCGGTGGTGCTGGCGAGCGAACAGCGGAACATACCGGTCGTCAACACGCTGAAGGAATACCGGTTGATCGGGGCCCTGGCCCGCGCTGAAGTGATGTCCCTCTTCTCGGAGGCGATCGCGGCGAGCAACAGGTCTGGCGGTTGAGGACTCAGGTGCGAAGCAGGAGGTGAGAAGGACGAGCTTGTTCACGCCGCCTGAAGGCGCACTGCGCGTCTCCACGCTGAGAGCGAGCGCGTCAATTCCACATCAACGACACCGCGCCAAGGAGAATCGCCACCAGCCAGAGCGCCAACACCGCTTTCGTGCGGGACAAGCCGAGGCGCACCAGGCGGTGGGAGAAGTGATTCATGTCACCGACGTAAAAAGGCTTGCCGGCCCACGAGCGCGCCAGGACAACCCAGGTCAGATCCGCCAGCGGGACGGCCAGGATCAGCAAAGGGCTCAGCACGGCCAGAATGGCGGGAGGGTGTACGGAAGATCGGGCATAAAAGTGGGGCAGAATCGCGAGTATGGCGAGGAGATAGCCCACGAGGTGGCTGCCTGAATCCCCCAAGTACGCCTTGGCCCGGGGAAAATTGTGCGGCAGAAAACCCAGCAACGCGCCGCACATCAGCGAGGCAATCAGCGCCACCAGATACTGGCTGTTGCCGGCGGCGATGATGAAAAAATAGGCGGAGCCGATGACACCGAGGCCGGCGCAAAGGCCGTTCATGTTATCCACGAAGTTGAAGGCGTTGATGACCGTCAGAATCCACAGAATCGTGATGGCGTATTTGAAGGCCAGATGGGGGACAAACAGGGAGAGTTGCACCCCGGCCGCGGCCACAAGGAATGTCACCAGCAACTGGCCGGCGAATTTGGGCGCCGGCCGCAATTCGTGTCGGTCATCCAGCAGTCCCAGGAAGAGCACGGCCAGTGCGCCCAGGAAAACGGCCAGGAGTTGGATGCCGCGCTGGCTCAGGCCGAACATCAGGAAGTGCACCACGTTGGTCTCCCCATGCGAAACGTGCATCAATGAAAACGTGCCCACGTCCGGGGGCGTCGGGATAAGCGTGTTGGTATCCGGGATCGTCAATGGAAACGCGTTGGTATCGGGGATCGTCAACGAAAGCGTGTTGGTATCCGGGATCGTCAACGAAAGCGTGTTGGTATCCGGGATCGTCAACGAAGGCGTGTTGGTATCCGGGGCTGTGTAGTAGGCCGGTGTTAAGTTGGAGTACGCTTCCGCCAGGCGGAGGGCGAAAATGATCAGGAGGGTGGGCATGGTCAGAGCGGTCATGACCGTCAGACCGCCGGCCAGCGGGACAGGCTTTTCCTGGAGTTTGCGGTCCCCGGGATCATCCACCAGGCCAACACGCTGACACAGCCGTTCCCAAAGCGGTAACGTGATCAACGCGGCCATGAAGGCGGCGAGAAAAGGAACCAGATAAAGGAGAATCGGAAAGTTCACGTGGCGGGGATCTGCCGGGCGCGGGCGAGCTCAACATAGAGATTGTACAGTTGCTCGATCATTTTTTCGAGTCCGAATTGTTCTTTCACCAGGTTCTGCCCGTTTTTCCCGAGCCGCCTGCGCAACGCCGGGTCGCCGGCCAACTGGAGCAAGCGCGCGGTCAGGCCAGGCAGATCACCCGGGCGCAACAAAAAGCCGGTTTCGTTGTCCAGGCAAATCTCTTTGGTGCCATCACAATTGTACGCCACCACCGGCCGGGCAGCGGCCAGCGCCTGCGCCAGCACCCGAGGCAGCCCTTCACGCAACGACAAATGCACAACCGCATCCATCATGCCGATGAATCCAGGCACCTCGGCCGGAGCAACCAGCCCCGTGAAGACGAACCGTTCGCTTAAACCGAGCGCACGCACCCGGGCGGTGAGCCGCGCGCGAAGGTCACCGTCTCCCACAAGCAGGAATCTGACCCGCGGATAATGCTCCAGCAAAGCCGGTGCAATCAAGAGCAAATCGTCGTGGCCCTTCAATTTGGATAAACGCGCGATTTTGCCGATAACGAAGTCTGTGGGGGCGATTCCCCAGCGGGCCCGGCGTTGCGCATCGTTGGTGGCGGCCAAATACGGCGCGAGGTCGAATCCGCTGGCGATCTTCGTGTATTGTTCCCGGCGACCGATGCCCGCGGCGAGGTACTGCTCGGTCATGGCATTGGCCACCGTGACGAAATGGGTCGTGGCTTTGCCGGCCTGCCGTTCGGCCGCGCGGAACAGCCAGTTTGCGACCGGGCCCTGAAAGGGGCCAAAGGACGGACCGTGGATGGTGTGAACGATGATCGGCACCTGCGCTCTGGCAGCAGCCAGGCGGCCGAGAACTCCGGCTTTGCCGCTGTGGGTGTGGACGATGTCAGGGTTGCTTTGTCGAAAATGCTTGCTGAGCCGGCGCAGGGCGATCCAATCGTTCCAGGGATGAATCGGCCGCACCAGTTCAGGAAGGAGCTTGAGCATGCGCGGCTGTCCGTTGAAAGCCGAGGCCAGCGAACCCTCGGCGCTGGAGGCCGGGCCTGAGATCAAGTTGACTTCCCACCCCGTTCTTTGTCGGAGCCCGAGAACGCAGGCAATTGTGTTTTCCTGGGCGCCACCGACCACCAAACGCGTGATGACATGCGCGACGCGCATCCGTATGGGCGGGCTCACGGAGAAGGGTCTGTGAGGCTGTGGAGACGTTGGGCGATCAGCTTGGTTTCTTCGGCCTCTGGGACGGCATTGGTCAAATACAGCCGGTAATACCGGATCGCCTCGTTCGTGTCGTTCCTTCGCCACGCGATTTCTCCGAGGCCAAAGTAAATCTTGAACGAACCGGGGAAGAATTTCTCCAGGATTTGGTAATCGTGTTGCGCCCGGTCCAGTTGATTGTCGCAGAGGTAGGCGATGGCGCGGTTGAATCGGGCCACGGTGTTATTGGTTTCGACCGACAGCACTCGCGTCAACGGAACGACGGCCGCGGGATAATTGCTGACCTGCAACTGGAGGTAGCCCTGGACGAGCAGCACCGAGGTATTGGTCGGCGCGATCTCCAATTCTCGTTTCACCGCGGCAAGGGCATTGCTGTATCGTCCGAACATCGATGACATTTGGACCACCATGTACAGCAGGGCCTCGTCGTTGGGGTTGTCTTTCATGGCCTGTTGCATGACTTGCTCGGCTTCGGCTGTTTTCTTGGAGGCAAACAGGGCCATAACCTCCGTCATCGAAATGTCCCGCTTTCGAATCCCGAATTCCTCGATCGCCTCGGGCTCGCTGCCGATCCGGGAGAGCAAGGCCAGCGATTTGTCCGGGAGTTGACTGGCGTAAAATCGGGCCAGCCAGAGGGAGGCCGGCGCATAGTCGGGATCAAATTCATGGATTCGTTCGAACTGCTGCGCGGCCTGGCGGTTGAGGTGGCCTGCCGTAAACGCCATCGCCTGGATCAAACAGTGCGTTGGATCATCAAATAAACCGTTGTAGAGCAGCAATTGCTGCCAGTCGCTGTACTTTCCAATCTCTTCGCGGATTGCCTGCGGGCCGGGCACGCGGAGTCGGTGGCCGGCCCGCAGTTCTTGATTGCATTTGGCGGCCGCTCCGGCGGCGACGTTCCCGGGGTTAAGCGCCAGGGCGAGGTCGAAATAGCGCTCCGCTTCGCCCCATCGGCCGGACTTCTGCAATTGCAGCCCCCAGAACTCAGCCGCCTGCGAGTAGAATCCGCCCAGCAGCGAGGCGGTCCCATTGGCTTCAAAGGGGATGTGCAGCAGATGCATCCATCGTTCCTGGAATCCCATGGACCGGGCGGGAAGATTCTGGCGCTGGATCCACGGCGTGAGACGTTGGATGTCGGCCATGTTGGTTTGCCAGAACCTTTCATTTTCCGCGACCTCGGCCGCCGTCAAGGGCGGCCGCCCGATCGAATTTGTCGAATACCGTTTCATCTCGAGCGCCAGGCCGTGCGGCTGCTGATAAAAGAATTCGATGTAATATCCGAAGGTGGTGTTGAGGTAGTAAGCGGGGAATTGTTCGGAAAGTTTCATCACCAGCTTCAGCAAAGCAGCGGCGGAAGTTCGCTTGGCGGCCGTCGGTTTTGGCGTCGTGGGCCATTTGCCCTCGTAGCGCTTTTCCTGCAGAGCCAGGTAAGCCGGCGCCTGCATCGCCAGGGTGTCCGCAAAGATATAATGCTTGGCTTTGCCGCTGCGCGCCAGCCAGGCTTGAGCCAGCCAGAGTTTCAGCGGCGTATCGCCCCCCCGCGATTGACTGTCGCAAAAGACCACGCTTGACGCCGGCAGGCTCCGCGTAAGCAAGGAGGCGTATTGCTCCATAGCCGGCCCGTTGGTCACCCTCATTTGAGGGTAATTCTTCGAGAGCAACCCCAGAGGAACCAGGAACAGCAGCGCCCAAATCGTTCCTTGTGAAACCTTGTTCAAGGCCAGTTGCCACCTCGGCATACCCCACCTTTGATCGGGCACCGGCCTGAATACCAGCAGAAAATAGCCGGCGAAATAGCCGACGCTCAACGCTCCGAGATAGTTAAATTCGAGGATAATGATTCCCCTGTGACGGAGGCTGAACATGGGATCGAAGGCCGTCCAGATGCAAGCCCCCAGCAACGCGCCGTGCGCCAGGTGAAGCATGCCCGTAGTCACCGCGATGCCCAACTTGCTGGGGTCGCCAAAGTACGAAGCCCAGCGGATGCCGATCAGCAGGATCGGCAACACCGATGTCGTCACGAGGAGCAACTGCAGATATCGAGGCAACTTCACGAAATACAACTGCAGCATCTGGACCTGCGAAGCCACGTTGATTTTGAGTGACTCCCAGAAGCTCAGTTCAGCGTGGCCCGAAAGCACGTAAATCAACGGCAGCACGACGTAGAGTGTCAGTCCCGCCAGGCAGCACAGAAACAGCCCGCGCAGGAAACGCAGATTGAAAAAGCTTATCCCCTTGATCCACAACATGGCCCCCATGAAGGCCGGCGACAGGCCGATCATCAGCCAGTTTCCAGTCATGGCAGCGCTGTAAACCAGGGTGGCCCGCAGCAGCCGCGAATCCCGCCGGTCGATCCGATATTTCAGCAAACAGTGGATGACATAAGCAAAAAGCAGGACTTGAAAAATGCTTTCATTCGCGGCCGTCGCATTTTCCCAAAACGAGAGTTGCAGTCCGCAGACGACGACGGCCAGTGCGGGCGCAATCCAGGCCTTGGGGACGGAGAGTTGAGCGAAAGCGCCGCGCCCGCGCAGCCGTTGCTCATGGGTTCGGTCATGCGGCAAAAGGATCACCGACCGGGCAAGCAGGCCCAGCGTCAAGGCGCCGCAAACGGCGGAAAACAAGTTCAGCGCCAGAGGTATCCAGGGCTCGGGCAACCATCGGAACGGGTACGTCACCAGATAGAACAAAGGGGAGTAAGGTCCAAAGGCGCCATAAGCTCCAGTCAATTCAGGAAGCCAGACCATACCTGTTGCCCGGGCGATGTACGGATAGCTGCTGGCTGAAATCCAATGGTTCAGGGTCACCAGATAAACGAGCAGCGCGGCGGCCGTGATCAGCCAGGGAAGGATGGTGCGGATCGATTTCTTCCCCTGCCCGGGTTCGCTTTGCATCGTCATGTGCCGGTTAGAATAGAGACAATCGCCGTCCGCTTGGCAAGAAGTTAGTCAGCCCGACAACGCAAATCCGCCACGCATTCCACGTGCTGGGTTTGCGGGAACATGTCCAGCGGGATCACTTGCACCAAGTCAAAGACATTTTCCCGGCACAGAACGTTCAAGTCCCGCGCCATGGTCGCCGGATGACACGACACGTAAACGACCTGCATCGGCCGTTCCCGGCGCAGCAATTGCAGCACCTGCGCTTGACACCCCTTCCGGGGCGGATCCAGCACCAGGGCCGTTTTTCCGGGCGAAAAGCGCTTGAACAAATCCGGGAGCGCCCCTTCCACCGAGCCGGCGATGAATTCACCGTTGCGGCAGCCGTGCGCCAGCGCGTTGCGCCGCGCCGCCCGAACCGCGCTCTGGTCGTATTCCACGCCGACAAACGACTCAACGGACCCGGCCAGCTCGATCGCGAAGAACCCGACCCCGCAATACAGGTCGATCAAACGCCGGGCGCCGCTCTGCCGGACCATGTCGCGAACCGTCGCCACCAGTTTTGGGAGCAGAAAAAAGTTGTTCTGGAAGAAAGAATCCGACGGCACTTCCCAGTTCGCAGGCGCAATACGCAACACGATTTTGATGCCACCTTTGGGCGGCGGATGCGCCCGGACGCGCGTGATTTGCCCGTTGATGGCCGGTTCCGCGATTTTGCACTCCTTGATGTCCTCCACCAGCCCGCAATCCCAGCGGATAAAGCCTATGTTCAACCGCTGCTCCGGCTTGTTCCACTGGCTGCGAATCATCACTCGATTGCGATACCCGTATGGCTGCGGACACGGAATCACGGGCGCCACGAGCTTGCCATCGAAACCGCCGATGCGCTCAAACAAATCGGCGATTTGCTTGTGCTTGACGCCCAACTGCGTCTCGTAGGCCAGGTGCTGATACTGACACCCGCCGCAGGCGCCGAAATGGGGGCAAGCAGGCGCGATGCGTTCGGATGACGGGGAAAGCACCCGCAGCAGCTTCGCCCGGGCAAAAGTCTTTTTGACTTCGGTAAGCTCGGCTTCGACTTCCTCCCCGCGGATGACGAACGGCACGAACACAACAAAATCCTCCACGCGCGCCACGCCTTCGCCCCCGAAAGCGATGTCCTCGATCCTCAAACTGAGTTTCCGGCCCGGGGTCAGAGTCACTCCATCAAGTTAAGAAGCCGTGTGGAATGTCGAAAGGCTTTTTTGGTCCGCAGGGGAGCGCCGTTTGGCCCCCGCTGGGGGCCCGACCAAAACAGCTTGCTCATGCGGTTGGTGTCGCTACTGTGATGCCAGTGTGAAAGTGCTTTTCATTGGCGACATCGTGGGGCAGCCGGGCCGGCGCGCGGTCAAGGAACTCGTCATCCGATTGCGGGAGGCGCAAGGCCTTCATTTCGTTATCGCCAACGGCGAAAACGCCGCCGGCGGTTCCGGTATCACCCCCAAAACCGCCGAGGAGATTTTTGCAGCCGGCGTGGATGTTATCACCAGTGGCGATCATCTGTGGGACCAGAGGGAGGTCATCGATTTGCTGCACCAGGAACGGCGATTTTTGCGGCCCCTGAATTATCCGCCCGGCACACCCGGGCGGGGGAGCGTGGTTGTTCGTAAGGAAGGGTTGCCGCCGGTCGCGATCTTGAATCTGCAGGGCCGCACGTTCATGGCGGATCTGGACAATCCGTTTCACGCCGCGCGCGCGGAGGTGGAACGGCTGCGGCAGGAAACGAAAGTCATTATTGTGGACTTTCACGCGGAGGCGACTTCCGAAAAAATCGCGCTGGCGCGAATGCTTGATGGGCGGGTGAGCGCGGTGGTGGGCACCCATACACACGTGCTGACGGCGGACGAGCAGATTTTCCCCGGCGGCACGGCCTACTTGACCGACGCCGGCTTCACCGGCCCGCATGACAGCGTGCTGGGCCGCGACATCGCCCCGGTCATTCAGCGGTTTGTCACCAACATGCCGCAACGCTTCGAGGTGGCCAAAGACCGGGTGTTGCTGCAGGGCGTGACGGTGGAGATTGACGAAACCAGTGGAAAAGCGGTCCAGGTCCGGCGCGTCACCGAAACGCTTCTATGAGCATGCTGAACTGGCGGGGGCGGGAACCGGTTTTACCCGTGTTAATTCTTATTGTGGTCGTGTTGGCCTGCCTTATCCCGTTCCTGGGCAAAGCTTTTAACATGGACGATCCCCTGTTCGTCTGGTGCGCCCGACATATTCAATCCAGTCCCTGCGACTTCTACGGGTTCAATCTGAACTGGGAGGGAAAGGAAGCGCCGATGGCGGCGGTGACCAAGAACCCGCCGTTGGCTGCCTTCTACCTGGCGCTGGTCGGCTCCCTGCTGGGCTGGAGTGAAAGCGCGTTGCACGCCGGTTCTCTCCTGCCAGCGCTGGCGGCCGTCATCGGAACATTTTACCTGGCACGCGGCTTTTGCTCCCATCCTTTATGGGCGGCGCTGACGGTCGCCACAGCGCCCGCCTTTGTCTTGTCCAGCACCGGTATCCAGTGTGACACGATGATGCTGGCCTTTTGGGTTTGGTCTGTCTTCTTCTGGATGGAAGGCCTCCGGAGCAGGAACTCGGCGAAGTTGTGCCTGGCCAGCATTCTCATCGCCGCGTGCTGTCTGACAAAGTACTTCGGTTTATCCTTGATCCCGCTCTTGTTGGCTTACTCGTTGCCAGAGTGGCGGCGGATCGGCTGGCGGCTTTTGTATCTTTTGCTGCCCGTCCTTGCTTTCGGCACATACGAATGGCTGGCCTGTAGGCTTTATGGGCGCGGACTGTTGCTCGACGCGGCGACGTACTCCACCCATTATCGCGTCGGCGGAGAGTTGCTTGCGAGGTTGTTAGCCGGACTGGCTTTTGTCGGTGGCTGCATGATTGTTCTTTTGGCGGCAGCGCCTTTATTGTGGGGCACGAAACGGCTTCTGGCCGGTGTTGCGGCAGTGGGTGTGACTGCCGTACTGGTGGTGGCTATGAAAAAGGTGGGAATGCTCTCCACCTTGCATTTCGGAAATGCAAAATGGCTCTTCCTGGCTCAACTTTCCTTGGCTGTGGTCGCAGGCGCCAGTGTCTTCTTCCTCGCGGCGGCGGACTGGCAGTCCCGGAAGACACCCGAGTCGGCGCTGTTGTTTTTGTGGATTGCGGGGACGTTCGTCTTCTGTTGCTTTGTGAACTGGACCGTCAGCGGCCGCAATATTCTGCCGATGCTCCCGGCGGTCGCCCTGGCGCTGGTCCGGCGCCTTGAAACTATTGAATCGTTAGGCGAAACGGGCGGCGTCCGGCCCCAACGTCTGCTGGCGCCCCTTGGAGGGTCTCTCGCGATCGCTCTGGTTGTTGCCCAAGCAGACTACAAATGGGCCGACTCAGCACGGAACATGGCTTCGATTCTCAAGCAGGAACTGGGGGCGGTATCGAGCGGGATAAGGTTTGAAGGACACTGGGGATTTCAATACTACATGGAGAGGCTCGGGGCGAAGGCGCTCGACAGGCTGGATCTGCGCCTGGTTCCCGATCAGGTGATTGTCGTGCCCAGGGACAACAGTTACCTCTTTTCGCTCCCCCAAGATTGCGTTGTGCCTTGGCGCGTCTATGAAACGCAGGCTTCGACGTGGTTGAGCACGATGAATGGACGGACTGGCGCGGGCTACTATTCAGATGCTTGGGGCCGCCTTCCTTTCGTCTTTGGCCCGGTGCCGGCGGAAGAGTACTTGGTCTTCCGGGTCAAGTGAGCCCAAGTCCAGGATGCGTCTTGAGTTGACGGAGGATTTCCAGGTCGCTCCGGGTGGCTTCGCTCCAGGCGGGCCATTCCGACCCGTGACCACAATCGAACTTTGAACCTGGAATTTCCGTGTTTCCTGGAGGCTCGATTGGTGGCTAAATGAACCGGAAGCTGCATGGTTAAACAAGTCAAATCCCAATGGGATTTCGGCGGGCTGTTCCCACCGCAATCCCCCGGCGCGGAACGGAAGATTCTATCGGTCTCGGAACTGACGGCGCAGGTCAGGCGCCTGCTCGAGCAGCAGATCGGCTCCGTTTGGGTGACCGGCGAGGCCACCAACCTCCGCGCCCAAAGCTCCGGGCACGTTTACTTCACGCTCAAGGATGCCACTGCGCAATTGAACTGCGTCCTGTTCCGTGGCGAGACGATTTCTCATCGCGAGTTGCTGCAGGACGGCCAGAAACTTCTGCTGCAGGGCGACGTGACGGTTTACGAAGCGCGGGGACAATACCAGCTCATCGTCCGCGCCCTGGAGTTGCAGGGCGTGGGCGCGCTGCAAATCGCGTTCGAGCAGCTCAAACAGAAATTGCAGGCCGAAGGGCTGTTCGCGCCGGAGCGAAAGCGTCCGTTGCCCAAATATCCGGAACGCATGGGCCTGGTCACCTCCCCCACCGGCGCCGCGATTCGGGATGTATTGCACGTCGTGCGCCGCCGCCATCCCGCCCTGGAAATCATTCTCGCGCCCTGTCGCGTCCAGGGAGCAGGGGCGGGGAGAGAGGTTGCCGACGCGATTCGCCTGTTGAATGAATTCAATGTTCATGGCTCCCGGCGTGACGATGCCCGGTCTCAACAACTGCCAATCGCCAGCCGCCAATCGCCAATCGATTTGATCCTCGTGACCCGCGGCGGCGGAAGCCTGGAAGACCTTTGGGCGTTCAACGAGGAAATCGTGGCGCGCGCTGTTTTTGAATCACAATTGCCCGTGGTGTCAGCCGTGGGCCACGAGATCGATTTCACCATCTGCGACTTCGTCGCCGACGTGCGGGCGGCCACGCCCAGCGCCGGCGCGGAGATCATCACCGAAGGCGTTTTTTCCAGCGTCCAGTTCGTTTCCAAGTCCCGGGCTCGCCTCCGACGGCTCGGCGCGCAGCGGTTGGCCGGCAAGCGGGAATTGCTGGAGCACACCGCCCGGCGACTGGCGCGGGCGCATCCGAGCCGGCGGATCAACGATTGGATGCAGCGGCTGGACGATTTGCAGACGAGTCTGCTGCGCTGTGCCCGGCTAGGAACACAACGCTCCCACGCGGCCTGGCAACAGGTGGCGGAACGGCTTTACCGCCTCCGCCCGGCGCAAATTCTGCGCGAGCGGCGGGCGCTGCTCCAGCAGGAGATGGAACGGCTGCGGGAGCGGGTGCGACATCGCTTGCGCGAACGCCGAAATGGTCTGGCGATGGTCGACGCCCGGTTGCGCTTGCTGGGTCCGGCGCAGGTGCTGGCGCGGGGTTACTCCATCACGACCGATGTTGAGACCGGGAAGATTCTACGAGATGCGGCGGAAGTCGAAGGCGGTCAGAGGTTGAAAACGCGATTGAAAAGGGGGGAAATATTCAGCCGGGCTGAAAAATAGCGGGCGGCGCCCTGCGGTTGGGCAAGGCGGGACGCCCGCGCGGCCGGCCCCGTTTTAACGGTTCCGGCTCAGCACCTGACGAAAACCAGGGCAGGGGCGGAGCGCCGTGCTCCGACGGAATCACGCTGGACGGATGGGGCCATTTCACTTAGATTTTTTGCATGTCGAAGTCTGCCAGGGCTGGCGACGCGCCCAAGAACAATCCGCCATTTGAAGAGGCACTGAAGAAGTTGGAAGCCATCGTTACCGCGATGGAATCCGAGGATCTGCCGCTGGAAACGTTGCTGGCCAAGTACGAAGAGGGCACCAGGCTGGCGCAAATCTGCCAGGCCAAGCTCGCTGAGGCGGACTTGAAGGTCCAGCAGTTGGAGAAGGACGTCGCGGGCGAATTGAAGTTGAAACCATTCGAACCAGGCGACGCAACCGAAACCGATCGTTAAATCCTTAAGACCTTGAATCGTCGAGTCGTTGAACCGTTGCATCACGGGAATGTTTGGCCGGTTCAACGATTGAACCGTTTAACGGTTTAGCGAAAGACTATGAACCGCTACCTGGAACTGGTCGAAGAACCCAAAGACATAAAAAACCTGTCTTTGGATCAACTTCGTCAGTTGGCGGAGGAAATCCGCTACGAGCTGATCACGGTGCTTTCGAGAAATGGGGGACATTTGGGCCCGAATCTCGGCGTAGTGGAGCTGACCCTCGCCTTGCACCGCGTATTCAGCACGCCCACCGACAAATTTGTCTGGGATGTGAGCCACCAGGTTTACGTTCACAAGCTGCTCACCGGACGCAAAGAGCGTTTTGACACCATCCGGATGACCAATGGCCTGAACGGGTTCGCGTTGAGGGCCGAGAGCCCGCATGATTGCTACGGAGCGGGCCACGCCGGCACGGCGCTCTCCGCGGCGCTCGGCATGGCCGCCGCGCGCGACCGGCGGGGCACCCGCGAGCACATCGTGTGCATCTTCGGTGATGCGGCTTTGACCAACGGCATTTCCTTCGAAGCGCTCAATAATATCGCGCACACCACGAAACGGTTTATAGGCATTCTCAACGACAACGAGTGGAGCATTGCCAAAAATGTCGGCGCGATTTCCAACTACCTCAACAAACTCATCACGCACCCGTCCTATAACAAGCTGTCCGGAGACTTCGTGCGTTTCCTGCGCCGCCTGCCCAAAGGCGAAGTGGCGCTGAAACTCGCGCACAAAGCCGAGGAAGGTTTCAAGGGCGCCATCGCCGAAGTCGGCCTGCGTCAAACCGGCGGCAGCCCGGACTCGGACGGGCGCGGCGGTTACGGCAGCCCGGTGCTGTTTGAAGAGATGGGCCTGCGTTATCTGGGCCCTATTGACGGACATGACTTGCCGTTGCTTATCAGCACGCTCGAATTCGCCAGGACATGCGATCATCCCATCGTCATCCATGTGCTGACGCAAAAGGGCAAAGGGTTTGACGCGGCGTTGAAGTACCCGGAAAAGTTCCACGGAACCGGCCCCTATGACGTGCGGACCGGCGATTTGTTGCCCGCCAAGGCCGGCACGCCGCCGAATTATCAGGATGTGATGGGCCAGGCGCTGGTGAGACTCTGCGAGAAAGACAACACGCTTGTCGGCATCACTGCGGCCATGCCCAGCGGCACCGGCCTCAAGCACCTCGAAAAGGCGCTGCCTGACCGCTACTACGACGTCGGCATTGCGGAGGAACACGCCGTCATTTTCGCCGCCGGCATGGCGGCGATGGGTTATCATCCCGTGTGCGCCATTTATTCCACGTTTCTGCAGCGGGCCTATGATTGTTTGCATCACGACGTTTGCCTGCAGGATTTGCCGGTGATTTTCTGCATGGACCGCGCCGGTTTGTCCGCCAACGACGGCCCGACGCATCACGGCCTGTTTGACATCGCCTATTTGCGTTGCCTGCCGAACGTCATTGCCATGGCGCCCAAAGATGAGGATGAACTGGTGGACATGATGTTTACCGCGACACACCAGCCGCATCCGACGTTCATCCGCTACCCGCGCGGGGCGGCGGAGGGCGTGCCCATCAAAGATCAGCCGAAACTGCTCGAAATCGGCAAAGCGGAGGTCGTCCGGAACTTTTCCAGCAACGGCAAACGCAAGGTCGCCCTGTTCGGCATGGGCAACATGAATTCGCTCGCCCGCAAAACGGCGCAGCAACTCGTCGCGGAGGGTTACGATGTCGCCCTGGTCAATCCCCGGTTCACCAAGCCGCTCGACGCCGGCACACACGAGTTTTTCGGACGCACGGCGGAAGTGGTGGTCACGATGGAAGACCACGTGTTGATGGGCGGCTACGGCTCGGCGGTGCTGGAACTCTTCAACGAAAAAGGCCTGACCACGCCGGTTGTTCGGATCGGCTGGCCCGACCAGTTTATCGAGCATGCCACGACACAGGACGAGCTGCGGCGCAAATACGGCCTGACCGTCGAGAACACCGTCGCCAAAGTCAAAGCGCAGTTTGCGGACACGACCGTGACGTCGAAGCTGATCCAGGTGGCGTAGTGAGAGTCGAGCGGCACTGGGCGCGCTCGGCTTTGACGGCGGTTGAACTCCTGGCCGTCACGGGCATGGTTGCGGTTTTGGCTGCGCTTTTGCTCACGGCACCTGCCGTCGGCTTTTTTGCTCCGAACCGCGCCATTTTGTGGTTCACAACTCGCAATTCACGACTCATAACTTTAGCCATGGCCTATCAAGCTGCAAAACCGCCCGCCGGCGGCAGGATTTCAATCCGGAACGGCAAGCTCACGGTGCCGGACAATCCCATCGTCCCGTTCATCCGCGGCGACGGCAGCGGGCCGGACATCTGGGCCGCCGCCGTGCGCGTGTTCGATGCCGCCGTTGAGAAGGCGTATGGCGGCAAGCGCAAAGTCGCCTGGCTCGAAGTGTTCGCCGGCGAAACCGCCAAGAACAAATTCGACAACTGGCTGCCCGACGAGACGGTCGCCGCATTCAAGGAATTTCTCGTCGGCATCAAGGGGCCGCTCACGACGCCGGTCGGCGGCGGCATCCGCTCGCTCAATGTCGCGCTGCGCCAGCTCCTGGATCTTTATGTCTGTCTGCGACCGGTGCAATGGTTCGCGGGCGTGCCCTCTCCGGTGAAGCACCCGGAAAAGGTGGACATCGTCATCTTCCGCGAGAACACGGAGGACATTTATGCGGGCATTGAATATGCCGGCGGCACTGTCGAGGCGCAGAAACTTCTGGATTTTCTGGCCGCCGAATTTCCGAAGGCTTTCGATAAAATCCGGTTCGGCACGAAACCGAAGACGGAGCAATTCTGGAAAGCCTTCGGCGCGAAGGATTTTCCGAGCGATGTTCGCGTCGGGCTCGGCATAAAACCCGTCAGCTACAGCGGCAGCGTGCGGCTGGTTCACAGCGCCATCAGTTACGCGATCAGAAACCGGCGCCGGAGCGTCACCCTCGTGCACAAGGGCAACATCATGAAGTTCACCGAGGGCGCGTTCCGTGACTGGGGCTACGAAACGGCGAAGAAATACTTCGGTGCGATCGAAATTGACGGCGGTCCCTGGTGCCGAATTCCCGAAGGCAAACCGGGCGCGGGCCTCGCCATAAAGGACAGCATTGCCGACATCACGCTGCAACAGGTGCTGACGCGGCCGGAAGAGTTTGACGTCATCGCCACGCTCAATCTCACCGGCGACTACCTGAGCGACGCGCTCGCCGCGCAGGTGGGCGGCATTGGCATCGCGCCCGGCGGCAACATCAATTTCATCTCCGGCCACGCGATTTTCGAAGCCACGCACGGCACCGCGCCCAAATACGCCAACCAGGACCGGGTGAATCCTGGCAGCGTGGTGTTGAGCGGCGAGATGATGTTCCGTTACCTGGGCTGGACGGAGGCGGCGGACTTGATCATCAAGGGTCTGAACGGGGCGATTGCGTCCCGGCGTGTAACCTACGACTTCGCCCGGCAGATGGAGGGCGCAACCGAAATCAGATGTTCGCAGTTTGGAGACAACATCATAGCCAACATGTAAGCCCGCCGGCCGCGGTTGCGGCGCCCTTGCGTATTCTGTTTACGGAGAGCAGCCCGAACTTCGGCGGTCAGGAATTACGCATCGTCCAAGACATGCAGTGGCTTCAGGCGCGCGGCCATAAAGTATGGCTGGCAGCCGCGGTTGGATCGGGTATTGAGAAGACGGCGGCCCGGCTCGGGTTGAACATCGTCCCCATCCAATTCCGGGGTTCGATCAACCCGCGTGCTCTCCTGCGACTGGCCGCCGCGTGCCGCCGGCTGCAAGTGCGCCTGATAGTGGCGAGTAATTCACGTGACGTCTTCACCGCGTGGCTGGCGTCGCGCATGTTGAATATTCCACTGGTGCGATTTCAGCATGTCTGCAAGCCGCTCAAGAGCGACGTTTTCCACAAACTCTCCTGGAGACTCTTCCCGCAGCGCATCGTGGCGGGTTCGGAAAGCATTCGGCAGCGGTTGATAGAACAAGGGCTCGCGGCGCCCGAGCGGATCGAAGTCATTGGCTCCTATGTCGACCGCGCCGTTTTCCACCCTGGCGTTGCGCCGGGATCGGTGCGCGCCCGGCATGGCATTCCTGAGGCAGCACCGTTGATCATGCAAATCGGCATGATCCGCCCGGACAAGGGCCAGGCGGTGCTGGTGCGGGCGGTGGACGAGATTCTGGAAAAACAGGCCGACTGCTGGTTCATGTTCGTGGGCAGCGCTTGCCAACCCGCCGCGGATCATGACCTGCGGCAGGTCGTCCAGAGCATCCGTCATCCGGAGCGCATTGTGTTTGCGGGGTTCCAGAGGGATGTCGCGCCCTACATCGCAGCCAGCGACATTATTTGCCTGACGTCCCTCATTGAAGCGCAGTCGAAGGTGATTCCGGAGGCATTCGCGATGCGCAAGTTGGTGGTCGCTTCCAATACCGGCGGCATCGCGGAACTGGTCCGCCACGGCGAAAACGGATTCCTTTACCAGACAGGCTCACCGCACGCGCTCGCAAACGCCGTGGCGGAAGCGTTCCACGCCGATCGCGAAAAAATCGTTTCCAACGCCTTCCAATTCGCGCAGCGTCTGGACATCAGTCGCGTGCTGCAGCGTGAGGAGGACTTGTACCGCCAGTTGGCCGCATGATTCCGAAGTCCATTCCCGTCGGCATGTATCACCATGTGAACCATCACACGGGGGACTTCATCACCGTGAGCGTGCCGAATTTTCGGCGGCAGATGCAGTGGCTTCGCCGCCGCCGCTACGAGACGCTGAACGCCGACTCTTTCCTTGCGGCCTTGCGCGGTGAATATCGGCCCGCCCGGCGCTGTTGCGTGCTGACGTTCGACGATGCCTGGCTCGACGTTCACTCCCACGCGTTTCCAACACTCAAGGAATTCGGGCACCAATTCATTGTTTTCGCCGTCAGCGACTGGACGGAGCAGGCCTCGCGCGAGTCTGCCCCGGGCGCGCCTGGCCGCCCGTTTCCGACCCACAACGCAGCGGAAACACTGGTCCATGAACAGCGCGCGGGCGAGGTGATCTGCGCGTGGCGGCATCTGCGCGAGATGGTTGACAGCGGTCTCTGCTCGGTGGAAAACCACAGTGCCTCGCACCGTGATGCCACCGCTCTGGCGCCCGACATTCTGCGGCAGGACTTGTTGCGCTGCCGGGACGGCATTCATGATAACCTCGGACGCGAGAGCCGGCACCTCTGCTGGCCGCTGGGCGCCCACAATGGCGCAACGCTGGCTCTGGCGCGGCAACTCGGTTTTGAAGTCACTTACCTGGTGCGCCGCGGGGTGAACGTCGCGGGCGGCGGTTCCTTCGCCGTAAAACGGTTCACCGTTGAAGATCGGGACGAGCGATGGTTCCAAACCCAGCTCCGCATCTTCTCCAGCCCCGTCGCCGGTCTTCTCTACGCGCGTTTGAAACCGGACCGTTGGTTTCGCCGCAAGGGCAGGTAAGGCCCGGTTTCGACGCGGTGGTTTATCCGCCGGCGCTTGTCATCCGTTGGCGCAGGGCGGTGGGATCGTCGCCCCGTTTGCGCAGTGCGCGGAGGCTCAAGGCATCGTGGCGTTTGGCCAGGCGCACCCCTTGGGAGTCGGTCATCAATTCGCAGTGGTAAAAAGAGGGAGGCTCAAGGGCCAGCGCGCGATAGAGTAATAACTGGCGAGCGGTGCTCAAAAGCAAATCCGCGCCCCGCACGACTTCGGTGATCTCCATGGCCGCATCATCCACGACACAGGCCAATTGATAGGAGGGAACGTCGTCATTGCGCCAGATTACAAAATCGCCGAAATCTCTTCCGGCCACGAACTTTTGGGGGCCGAAGTTGCCATCCACGAAGGCAATAGTTTGACCGTCGGGAACGCGAAAACGCCAGGCGAATTTGCGATTTGCGATTTCGGATTTGCGATTCTGACGGCAAGTGCCGGGGTAGATCGGTTCGTGATCGTCCTCGGCGTGCGGAGCGCGAGCCGCGGCCTGAATGTCCTTGCGCGAGCAGGTGCAGGGATAGATGAAACCGCCTTCCAGAAGTCTTCGCAGGGCGGCCAGGTAAAAGTCGCGCCGCTCGCTCTGGTTGTAAGGCCCGAATCCCGGCGAATCCGGGCAATCCGGACCTTCCTGCCACTCGAAGCCGAACCACTTCAAGTCCTCGATCATGGCTTCGACGAACTCCAGCTTGAAGCGCGTCGCATCCATGTCTTCGTTACGCAACACGAGAACCCCGCCGTTGGCCCGGGCGCGCTGCTGAGCTATCCAGAATGTCCTCGCGTGGCCCAGGTGCAAATAACCCGTTGGCGATGGCGCAATCCGGCCGCGATACATGATTGGCGATTCGTGATGCGTGATTCGCATATTCCGAGGTTGATGTTCCCAGGGAGCACCGCGGACAGGCTCAGGCCACAGGCTTTTCCCGCGGCGGGAGTTTGCTCTTCGGCAGAAACGGTTTGCGAAAAGCGTCCTCAAAGCCGTAGCCGCCTTCGAAATCGGCCCGGTCGTCCTGCTCGGTTTTCGCCAACAGGCTAACCTCCACCATGTTGAAAACGATCTCGCCAAAGTCGGCGCAATTGTGAACGCCCCATTCTTCGAACACGGTCATGGCCATCGGCCCGAACTGGTCCAAAGCATAGGCGCGGATGCCGGCCAGCAATTCCTGCCCGCTGACATGGCGCAACTGGCCGCGGTTCTCCTTCATGATCGATTTCTGGGTATAGTCCAGCGCTTCGCGGAGGAAAAGATACGCCTCGCGATGATACCGCGCGTCTTTGGCCAGGATTTCATCCAGGCCTTCTTCAAAGGTCGCTTCGTGCATCTATTCTTCGGCGCGCTCGCTTGATGTCACCGGCGGCCGTTCGCTCCGGTTCGACTCCTGGGACACCCTGGACGCAGGCGGGTGCGCGGTTCGATACGCTTTCACGGCCCAGCCGGTCAACAGCAAACCCACCACCAGGCACAGCACCAACTGTTCCCGCTTGGTCAGCCGATTCACGCGTGCCAATATAGCAAAAGCGACAGGGATAACAACCCCGTATCAATTCTCTTCAATCGGAGAAGCAGAATCGTTAAATAATTGAATTGACAGCGAGTTTCCGGGCTTATTAAATCATATCCGGAGAGCAGAAGGCGGGAGTATGTGCGCAAACCAGACAAGGCCCGGCCGCCAGAGATTACTCCTCTGCAACCAGGAGGACCCATGACCCCAAAATCTGATGTCTTCAATTGTCCGCAATCACACTCGGGCGGCCCGCAATATGGCGGCCCGGCTTTTACTCTGATCGAGCTGTTGGTCGTCATTGCGATCCTCGCCGTGCTGACGATGTTGTTGCTCCCGGCGCTGGCTGGAACGAAAGCCGACACCTGGCGGATCCAGTGCCAGGCCAACCTGAGACAATTGGGCACCGGGTTCCGACTTTTCGAGCAGGATCGCGACGAGATGTTTCCACCCGCCGGTTTGGACGTCTCGGGTGGAGGTGGCGGTCAATTGGCGTGGGATACGTACATTCACCGCTACATTGGTGGCAATGCTCCCGATTCCTGGCTCACCGTTGGTTTGCTTCCGATCCAAATGGGCTTAAAAATCGAGTACTGCCCCACGGACGCTCCCGGGAATATCCTGAAAACAGCTTGGATGGGAAACCCACCGTGGAATGCGCTACGGTCCTACGCGATGGTTGCTTGCGGCACTGCTTACGGGGTGCAGGTGATGGTGGACACCTCGAACCCGGCGACATATCTCTTGCCAAGTATTGTTATGGGCGTTGGCATCTTTTGGGCCAATGCACCAACGTGCGACTGGAACGCCAAGAGTTATAAGACGAGTGTCGTGAAGGATCCTTCCGGCTCTATCCTGCTCGTCGAAGAGCCGAACAACTATGATGCCGTCGGTAACATCTGGCCTTGCGTCTCCATTGGCCCGGTAGGAACCGGAAACTGGGGTGTTATGTACCAACTGGATTCCAGTCACCCGGCGCCGAGTGATAGTGCCGGTGCTATCAACGAAGGATGGTTCACCTACCAGGCCCATGGCAACCGATTCAATTATCTCTTTCACGACAACCATGTCGAAGCTCTCAGCATCGAGCAAACGATCGGCACCGGAACGACCAATACGCCCAAAGGAATGTGGACGGTGTACGCGGGCGACTGAGGATATGCGCAGTTAGACTTGAGGTTATGAACACGACTTTCTACAGACTTGAAGAAGACACCCTCCGGGCTTCTTGGGCCCATTGGGACCATGAACCGCTGTGCAGCGGCGGTTGTCGAACCGCCGCTGGTGTTGGCGGCTTTCTGACGAAAGCCGCTACTTTAGCAGCCGCGGCCTGCCTCCTGGTCATCATCGCCCCCCTTGGTTCGGCCGATGCGGCACCGGTGCAACTGCTCTCAATGCGGAACCCATCAGTGCTCCTGCCGGCGGGTGGAAACGGCAATTCCGCCGCCCCGAGCATCAGTCCCGATGGCCGGTTCGTAGTCTTTGCCAGTTCAGCCAATGACCTCGTGCCGGGCGGCAACTCCCGGCCTGTACTGAATGTTTTCCTGCGCGATCGCACCTGGAACACGACGACCCTCGTCAGTGCCAATTCCAACGGCACGGGTGGCGGCGACGATGATTCCATGTTCGGCCAGCTTTCTTCCAGTGGACGGTATGTGGTGTTCCAGAGCGATGCCAGTGACCTGGTGCCGGGTGACACGAACGGCGTCAGCGACATTTTCCTGCGCGATGTGTTGACGGGGACAACCCTGCTCGTGAGCGTGGCGACCGACGGTGGTTTTGGAAATGGCGCTTCGACGGATCCGGTCATGACTCCCGACGGCACGTGCGTGGTGTTCGTGAGCACGGCATCCAATCTGGTGGCTGGAGACACAAATGCCATCCCTGATGTTTTTGTGCGGGATTTGATCACGCAAACGACCCACCTGGTGAGCGTGGGAGCCGTCGCTCCATCGGGCAGCACGAGTGCGGCTATGGCCACCCCCATGATTACACAGGACGGGCGGTTCGTGGCATTCCGGAGCACGGCTGTGGGTTTGGTCCCCGGCTTGCCCAACTCGCCTAACGGAGAGGTTTTCGTTCGCGATCTTCTAGCCGGCACAACCATTTGGGCCAGCACCAATGCCGCGGCACTTCTAAGCGCGGCCTACGGTTATGACGCTCACGATAACGCTTCTTACCATCCTAGAGTGAGCTCGGATGGGCGCTACGTCGTGTTCAAGACAGGCTCGACCAACCCGGTCAATGTCCAGACCTGCCCCACTACGCTCAACCCCGTATTGGTTCTGCAATATGACGCGGCTACGGCAACAACCACCGTGATCAGTACCAATGGTTGGGGAGTCATTAGCGAAGAGGACGACGCTTTTGGCCCGGAGATGACGCCGGACGGGCGCTACGTCGTCTATGCGCAAAGCGAAGGCACCTCCTTCCAGCAGGGTTATCCGAATTATCCTCCCTATTCCAGCGTTCACGTTTGGGATTCCGAGACGGATCAGGACACTCTGGTCAGTCGCGATGCCAACGGCGTCCCGACAAACACATATTCACGCGCACCATTGATAAGTCCGAACGGGCGGTTCGTCGCGTTTTTAAGCAATGCCACTAACCTCGTCGGTAGTGGTGTGTCCAACGGTTTCCACCTTTACCGCAGCGATCTGGTTTCCAACATAACCCAATTGGTGGACGTGGACACCAACGGGATGGGGACCAGCGATGATGAATTGGCCTGTTCGAGTATGAGCGCGAGTGGACGATTTATCGCCTTCAGCAGTCCCGACGGCGGGCTGGTCGATTTGGACAAGAACGATGCCTATGACGTATTTGTCCGGGACATCCAGCAGGGGACAAATGAACTGATTTCCCGGCGGGATCCAACCGTCATTCCGGCAACCGGAGATGCTTCGAGTTCGTTATCGCAGCTCTCGGTCAGCGCCGATGGGCGATGGGTGGCGTTCGCCAGCCTGGCGGATGATCTGGTGCCGAACGACACCAACAACTGTCAGGATGTTTTCGTGTACGATTTGCTCAGGGGGTCGAACACCCTCGTCAGTGTGGCGTCTGACGGGAGGCCGGCTTTGGGAGGTTGGTCGGCCAGCGCGATCATCAGCGCAAATGGCCGGTTCGTGGCGTTTATCAGCACGGCGACCAACCTGGTCGCGGGTCAAGCTACGAATACAGCCAACGTCTTCTTGCGCGATTTACAGGCCAGCATCACAACACTGGTCAGCGTCAGTACCAATGGCGTCAGTCCGGCGAACGCTGATTGTCACGATCCCTCGATCAGCCAGGATGGGAGATATGTGATCTTCTCGAGTACCGCCGGCAACCTGGCTGCTGGAACTCGCGGGGGCGACTGCACGTTCTGGCGTGACGCCATTTCCGGAACGACTGAAGTGTTGACGAACTTTCAGAATAGCTCGCCTTTCGCTTCCTCCATGAGTCGTGACGGTCGTTACGTGGCTTACTATTACTGCCCGTGGACCACAGCGGAGAAGTCCTTGCGGGTGCAGGACACTCAACTGGCAACGGACATTTACACTAACGCATGGATCGTTTCGTCTTTAATGATTGGCTCGGCAAGTCTTAGTCCCGATGGGAAGCACCTGGTGTACCTTAATGCCTACGGCACGTATGCCAATATCCTCTTCGTGGACGATGTGGCCACCGGCACGAACGTGTTCGGTGCGAAGAGCACATCGTCGATCCGGAACTCGGCGGAATGGAGCGGCGATGGCCGGTTCCTTGCTTTTGTGTCCACGACCAATCTGCTCGGAGGCGACGATAATATTAACAAGCTGTTTTTGTGTGATCTGCTCAGCAACAGCATCACCCTGGTCAACGCCAATGTCGGCCCGGCTGGCAGCCTGAGCCCGTGGTTTGACTCGCCGGCGATGAGCGGGGACGGGCGTTTTGTGGCTTATCGCACCCCCACCAACTCGTTCCCGTGGGTCACAAACGCGCCGCCGTATGTTTTCCTCTTCGACAGGCTCACGGTGTCAAACAGTGTGCTCGATGTCGGTCAACCCGGTTCAAGCCCGGTTTCCTGGGTTTCGCGCCCGGCCATCAGTGGCAGCGGCGGAACTATTGCCTTCCTTAGCATGGGGTCCGGATTAGTTTCGGGTGATTTAAACAACGTCCAGGATGCCTTTGCTGCCGCGGTGGATATCGGCACGGTTCTGGACAGTGGTGGAGACGGCATTCCGGACTGGTGGAGGATACTCTATTTTGGACACGCCACCGGAGAAGCAAGTGACTTGTCGCGGGCGACGGACGATGCGGACGGCGACGGCATGAGCAATTGGCAGGAATGGATTGCCGGGACCATTCCGACTGATCCGTCATCCCGTCTGATCCTCGTGACTCCGACCTGGAATGAGACGGGATTGACTTTGAGCTGGGAGAGCGTGAGCGGCGTGACTTACTGCATTCAGCGCAGCAGCGGCGTGAGTGGAGAGTCATTTTCCATCATTGAAAGCAACATTGTCGGCCAGGCTGGCAGCACGTCATTTACGGACACGAATACTGCCGGATCGAGGGCGTTCCTCTACCGAGTCGGAGTACAATGATGCCCCCGAACCGTTGGCGGCCGATAAAAGGCCGACTTTGTCCTATGAATCGAAACCAGTTGCAGCACGGTCAAACTGAGGCTGTCTTCAGGGCTTTTACATTGATCGAACTGCTCGTTGTCGTTGTGATCGTGGCCGTGCTGGCGGCGTTATTGCTTCCGGCGCTGGCCGGGGCGAAAGCGGACACCTGGAGGGCTCAGTGCCAGGGCAATATGAGAATGCTGGGCACGTGCTTCCGCCTGTTTGAACAGGACCATAACGACATGTTTCCGCCCGCAACACTGGCCGGCGGCAGCGTCGGTGTGCAGATGTTAGGAACCGACCCCGTCCTTGAAATTGTGCCAATAGCAGGAACTGCCCCCACCGTCGCTACCCGACCACAATATTCACCAGTTTTCCCGGGAGCACGATGATCTTTTTGATCGTCTTGCCCTCCAGAAACGGCTTCACCTTGTCCGAAGCCCTGGCCGCGCTTTCCAAATCGGCCCGTGAGGCGGTTGCCGGCACGCGGATGACGTCGCGCAGTTTGCCGTTCACCTGCACGGGAATTTCCAGGGTGTCTTCGACCAACAAGGCGGGATCAAACTTCGGCCAGGGCTCATAACTGAGGCTGGGGGCTGCGTGATGCGTGATGCGTGATGCCTGAAGTTTCGCCCAGAGTTCTTCTGCCAAATGGGGCGCAAAAGGGGCGAGCAGTTGCAGAAAGGTTTCCAGGATGGCAACCGGCTTTGTCTCCCATGTCATCGCTTCGTTCACAAAAACCATGAGCGCCGATATCGCGGTGTTGAAGCGCATTCCGTCGAGATCCTCGGTGACTTTCTTGATGCAGGTGTGAAGTGTTTTGAGCTGTGCCGGCGCAGGTTCGGTATCCTGAATTGATGGGCTGAGCTTGATCAGATCCAGGAATTCGTCGCGTTTCTCTGCGTTCTCTGCGGTGGTCTCGAGTTGTTCAAATTCGGTTTCGCTTTTCTCGTCCACGAACAAACGCCAGACCCGGCCGAGGAACCGGTAAACTCCCTCGACGCCCCGGGTGCTCCAGGGTTTCACCATCTCGATCGGGCCCATGAACATTTCGTAGAGCCGGAAGGCGTCCGCGCCGTATTCTTTCAGAATATCATCCGGGTTGACGACGTTGCCGCGGGACTTCGACATTTTCTGGCTGTCTTCGCCGAGGATCAGGCCCTGGTTGACCAGCTTGAAAAAAGGTTCGGGCGTGGAAACATGACCCAGGTCGTAAAGCACCTTGTGCCAGAAGCGGGCGTAAAGCAGGTGCAGCACGGCATGCTCGGTGCCGCCGACGTAGAGGTCGACACCGGGGGTAGGGACGGCTGTCCCAGCCGTCCGCGGCGCGCTTGGGACAGCGCGATCCACCGATCCCATCCAATATGCCTCGGCCTCTTTTCCAACAAAAGCCGAGCCGTTCCGGGCATCGAGATAGCGCAGATAGTACCAGCAACTGCCGGCCCATTGCGGCATGGTGTTGGTTTCGCGCTGCGCGCCGTCGGGCAAATTCACCCAATCCCTGGCGCGGGCGAGCGGCGGCTGTCCGTCCGGCGTGGGTTTGTAATCGTCGAGCGGCGGCAGCAACACGGGCAGGGCGCTTTCAGGCAACATTTCATGATAAAGATTTCCCCTGGCATCCCGTTTCCAGGCGATGGGGAACGGCTCGCCCCAATAACGCTGTCGGCTGAACAGCCAGTCGCGCAGTTTGTAGTTCACCATCGTTCTGCCGAGGCCTTTGGATTCAAGCCAGGCGGTGATTTTTTTCTTGGCCTCCGGCGTGGGCAGACCGGTGATGGAGACTTCAGGGCCGGTGGAATTGACCGAAGTGCCGTCGTCCACGAACCCGCGCCAGTCGGTTTTTGGACCGGGCGGTTGGACGACCTGGACAATCGGGAGGTTGAACTTGGTTGCGAACTCGAAATCGCGCGTGTCATGTGCGGGCACGGCCATGATGGCGCCGGTGCCGTAAGTCGCCAGGACGTAATCTGCCGTCCAGACGGGGATTTTCTCCCTGTTGACGGGATTGATCGCATAAGCGCCGGTAAAGACGCCGGTCTTTTCCCTGGCCAATTCGGTGCGTTCGAGATCCGACCTTGCCGCGGCGTATTGGCGATAAGCGTCAATGGCGGATCGGGGATTGCGACTTGCGGATCGGCTTGGTCCCTTCCACGTTTCCGGCGTGTTGGGAGGCCATTCGGCCGGGACAATGTCACGCACCAACTTGTGCTCGGGCGCCAGCACCATGTACGTGGCGCCAAAGAGCGTATCCGGGCGTGTGGTAAAGACGGTGATTTGAGATTTCAAATTTGAAGTTTGAAATTGAACTTCCGCCCCTTCGCTTCGCCCGATCCAGTTCCGCTGCATTTCCTTGAGCGAATTGCTCCAGTCTATCGTGGCGAGATCCTGCAGCAGGCGTTCCGCGTAAGCGGTAATGCGGAGCATCCATTGGCGCATCGGCTTGCGGACCACGGGATGACCGCCGATTTCGCTCCTGCCGTCGATAACCTCCTCATTGGCCAGGACCGTGCCGAGGGCTTCGCACCACCAGACCGGCGCCTCCGTGACGTAGGCGAGGCGTTTGGAGTCGCGGTAAGAGCGGCGTTTGGATTCCCAGTCCGGAGTGTGTGAGGTTGCTGATGAGCTGTCGCTTGAATCGGCTCGCGAGGACGCTCGCCCCACCGATTCCGGTTCCGGTTCCGATCCCAATTCAGCCGGATATTTCAACGTCTCGATCGGTTCGGCCTGGTTCGTCTCCGGATTGTACCATGAGTTGTAAAGCTTCAGAAAGATCCATTGTGTCCATTTGAAGTACTCCGGGTCGGTGGTATCCACCTCGCGCGACCAGTCGTAGCTGAAGCCGAGGCTCTTGATCTGGCGTTTGAAGGTGGCGATGTTGGCCTCGGTGGTTTTGCGCGGGTGTTGGCCGGTCTTGATGGCGTATTGTTCGGCGGGCAGGCCGAAGGCGTCCCAGCCCATGGGATGCAACACGTGAAAGCCCCGGGCGCGTTTGTAGCGAGCCAGAATGTCGGTGGCGGTGTAGCCTTCCGGATGGCCGACATGCAGCCCGGCGCCGGAGGGGTAGGGGAACATATCCAGGACGTAGAATTTTGGCGGCAGCGGGTTGGCAGCGGCCGGGCCGTTCAAATGGTGCTGGAGGGCAAAAGGATGACCGGCGGGAAGAATTTCCCCGGGGTTGAACGCCCGAAAGGTCTGTTGTGCATCCCAGAATGCCTGCCATTTGGGTTCGATGACATGAAACGGATATTGCCTGCGTCCAGATGACATAAGCGCCGAAATATTGCGTAAAGGGGCGTCGGAGACAATCGCAGAATGCGCCTATCCGGACATCGCCAGCGGAACGCCGGATTCATCCGGTCGCGACGCATGCATGGCGCCCACCTGCCGGATGAATCCGGCGTTCCCTGCCAGCGCGTCATCGTGCCTTGGTGATGACAGGCGCGCGGGGGCCAATGCGAAGCATTGTTTTGACATGGCGGCGCTCGGGGTGTTAGTATGCCCGCGACACATCGGCGGGTGAACCCCTCCGCACGCGATGCTGTTCATGACTGCAACGGCTTTAAGATCGTCGGGCTTCAACACTGTGAGGCGAGAGGAAGGCTTCACGCTGGTTGAGTTGCTGGTGGTCATCGCCGTCATCGCCATTCTCGCGGGCATTCTGCTGCCGACGCTGGCAAAATCCAAGGTCCGCGCCCAGGCGCTCTTTTGTGTGAACAATACCAAGCAACTCACGGTGGCATGGATGATGTACGCCGATGATCATGAAGGTCATCTGGCGTACAACCTCGGAGCCAACGCCACCAACACTTTTGCCATGGCGGGGTCGGGGGTGAAGTCGCCGCCGATGAGTTTGAATTGGGCTGACAACGTTTTGGATTGGAGCACAAACAACCCGGACAACACCAATGCCGCGAAGATGGTGGAAACCGGCCTGGGTCCGTACCTGGGCAAAGCCGGCGACGTGTATCGTTGTCCGTCAGACCATGCCCTCAGCGGCGACCAACGTAAGGCCGCCTGGCAGGCCCGAGTGCGGAGTTACTCCATGAATGCCATGGTCGGCGACGCCGGGATCTTCACCCTGTCCGGCGCGAACGTGAACAATCCCGATTACATTCAGTTTTTCACGATGAGTTCGATTGTGCAACCGGCTGACATTTTTGTTTTTTTGGACGAGCATCCAGACAGCATTGACGACGGCTACTTCATCAACCGGGCTTACACTCTGGAATGGCTTGATTTGCCGGCTTCGTATCACAACGGCGCTGCCGCCTTTTCGTTCGCAGACGGGCATTCCGAATTGCATCGCTGGCGTTCCCCAACCACAACTCCGCCGCCAATGCCCGGTGCGGCCGGCTTGCCGAAAAAGCTTCCGACCAGCGCCCAGGCCGCGGCTGCCGAGCTGGCCGATTTCTATTGGGTGATCTCGCGAATGAGCGTTGAGCCGAAGCAGGGTGACGACGGCTCTCCGGGGTCGGATTAGAGGTTTAGAGGTGTTGGCGGAGGTAATCCCCGTTTCCTTCCGCAACCAGGAGGGAGATTTTCCTGCCGTTGGTGCAACTCGCTGTTGCCGCCCCGTTCAAGCCGGCCGGAACTGCGAAACCCAGGTCTCAAGCGATCTGCCCGGTTGGGTTGCGGTCAGCGCCAACCTCGCGCTGTCAACCAGCCACACGGTGACGAACCTTCCCGCCAGCAGCGCTCCCGGCGATTTCTATCGCGTGCGCGAGATTCCTGGTCGTGATCTAACGGATTGTTGCTGGTCTATTTTGGGCATACTCCCTGGGGGCTGGATATTGCGCTGGACTTGGGTTGACAGTCTCTTACTGTCGCCTCTGCCGGGTATCATCTAATGCACCGGGAAATTCTTTTGATTTATGCAAAACGTACAACAAACCAATAGTGAGCAAATTAGCCGTCTTGCGGTTCTGGTTGACCGCTTGGCGGAGGCGCTGGAGCAAGCGATGCTGGAGTACAATCGGGGTGTTGCACAGGGGGGGATTGGCACGCTGGAGTTGGGCGAGATTGGAGGTCGAGTACGAGAGATTCGATCCGAGTTACAGTCGCTTCAGCGCGGGCCATGATGGTCTCAAAGTTTTTCATATCGCGATTGACCTGTAAATCGACTCTCGCGAACGCCGTCAAGCCCTATTCGGTCGGAGATTTCGCCGCTTCATCCAGAAGCTCTTCGACACTCCAGTCGTGGTCGGTGATCTTTGCGCCCACTGCAGGAGTACAGCCGAGAGTGGTGTGGACCTTGCAGAAGTTGTGCGCTGCCACAAACAGGCTTACTGCCGCCCGGTGATTGTCGAGCTTGCGGGACCAGCCCAATCCGAGCCGCGCAAAGCGTTTGGTGAAGTGCCGAACGCTCAAATTCTGGCGTTCCACGTGGCTGGTGCAAATCCGATCCCGCCGGGGTGCGCCCGCCACGGTTCGGATTGTCACCCCAATGAACGGGGCAGGTGAATAGCGCCTGGATGCTTGAACTTCCGATGGCGGGGCGTCGAAATTCTTTTGCATAACCGCGTAATCCAGCCGGTAAAGCAGGTATTTTCGGATTGCGTCCGGGTATGCATTCCAGCCGTCTGTGGTGATTTGAATCCGCCCGACAATGCGCTTTGAGAGATCAGCCACAAAGTCATCGGTGCTGTCGTAATCCCGCTTGCCGGTGTAGTGGCTCACAATCAACTTTTCGCGGGCTGTCAGACCAAGGAACGTATAAAAGTCCCCGTTTTCTGTGTCGTCTGGCGTTGTACCTCTTTGCTTGCACCCGACGTATGCCCAAAGCTCGTCGATCTGGACGGAACCTGTTGAGATATTCCGCACCAATCTGTCGTGGAGCCGGCCGCAGGACGCGCCCACTTCCGCCAGGACGTTCAGGACGGTATGAATGTGGCACCCCACCAGCCGGGTCACGGCCCGAATGCCGCACCCTTCAGTCAACAGCTTGACGATCTGGACCGCCTTGTCGTGTTCGATCCGGACGCCTTCCAATGGCTGAGATTCGCTGAGTGTTTTTCCGCAACGCACGCAGCGATAACGTTGTACGATGCGGTTGATGTTCCGGAAAAAGCCAAATCGTTTGGCTTCTCCGTTGCAGCAATGGCATGTCACTTGACCTTTCCAGGCCAAGACATAAAGTGACGGTGTATCTCATGATACCATCTTTTAAGGTCTCGGCCTTATGGGATGTGCCCCGACGGTGCTTCGAACACCGTTGGGGCTTTGTTAAACCAACTTAGCGGGGAATCTACACTTCAGAAACCTGCTTGGCTAGTCTCTGCATGAAATTTCTGACGAGCGAGCACGTCCTTAATGCCTCCGTGGCGTCATAGTTTTTGCGGCTGTGCATCACGTGGTTTCTCCAGATTTCCTTGAAGCAGTAAAACGATGACATTGCGTCTTTGTAAAACACGACGCTTTCTACCCTTCTTTCTTGCGAAATTGTTCTGTGGCGCGGGGCCGGGAATTTTATCTTTTTCTCTATTTGGTCAATGATCTGCTGCCACTGGGCAAATTCTAATTTGACTTTCTTTGTGACCTTGCGCTTTTTCCCGAGCGGACAGGTTGGCGCGCTCAATGGGCATCCACTCGATTGTGATTTGCCTATTACAACCATTACCCGAAGCCTTCTGGCGACCGCCCGAAGTCCGGTTTCCACCACCCGCATGAGATGAAAAACCGCAGCGGTGTTCAGATCCACCGCAAGACAATTGCCAGCCCCCCTTATGTCCGCCCTGGCCGAGGGGAATGCCTCGTATACCGCGCTGCCGAATAGTCTCTTTTTCTCAAAGAATTTTGACTTGGCGGAAGGTATGTGGGTGAACTTCCTCTGTCGCAATTCTTTGTCAATCGTGTCCAAAATCTCTTGCGCCTGTATGCCGACCACATCGGGTGACAGTGGTTTCGCCACGTGAAACGTTGCTTGGGCCAGGATGCCTGCATCCGGCGCGGGCTCGACGTATTGATTTAGATATTCCTTAAGACTTCCACAACGATCTTCAGACAAAACCAGCCCCCAAGATCGTCCATATTTTTCCAAAGAGCCAATGATCCGGATGAGTTGTTTCACCTCCCATTCCGGTTCGAGCCAAACACGAACTCTGTCGGGTTTGGTTAACTGTTCCAGAAGGTGGAGTAAACAATAAAACTCTGCTGGGAAAAATCGAATCATATCCCACAAACTGATAAGTTTGTGGGGCGCATGGTTCCAAGCGTCTTCGATGAGCGCAAGGGGATTATCGGATGTGGTTTTCATGGGCGTTTTTCTCCTCTGTACCGCTTGACTGGCACGGCTGCCCTGCGAGAGCCTTCAGGGCATGACAGATCAACCACACCCCAAAAACCAAGAGCCACATAGCGACAGTAAATGCGAGGCATGGCTCCCACCACCCGCCGCCAGCCCAAAGGCCACCAAAGGTGGCCCCCGCGCAGGTTCCGGCGAGCGCAGCGGTCAAGTAAATTGGCCCGTGGCGTGGGCAGTGTTCATTGCCATCGGCGGCTTTTTCGGGGTGGCGTCTCTCTTCTATGGGGGAGTTCATTGGGTTGAAAAAAGTATTGATGGGGCCGTTGAGAGGAAACTTAGCGATGTGGTCGTCCTGCGAAAGATAGCGGCCCAAGCTCAACCGATGCTGATATTCGACATGAATGGGGGAATTGTGTCCGACTCTGGAGGGCTGGCGTACATCGAGAAGGTGGAGATCGCGGCACGGGATGGAAATTCATTCCCCTCGAAGATAATAATCCATCCAAAGGTACTCTTGCCCCAAGCACCACTCCTTTCGACAATAGACAACGTAATGCTCGAATACGGCGCGGGGAGGGGCGGCGGCTTGGATTGGGAATACTCCATCCGACTCTACGTAGTCGCGCCAATGAAGTCGGACGCCAGCGGGTGTCGTTTCCGATTGGAAATTCTGCGGTGATTTGCATTCGGGGCAACAATCTGTTAGATCACGACCAGATTCCTTGAGATCCCAAAAACCGGAGTGACAAGCCGCACGGTGCGGCATTACGATTGCGCGCTGCTGCATGAGCATGCCATCGCCTTTGCCAACTTTGGTCCTCGCCACGCGCAATCAACACAAGCTGGGCGAAATTCGCGCCATTCTGGGCGAAGGTTTTCGCTACATGACACTGCACGACCTTGCCGGCGCGCCCACGGTGGCCGAGGACGCCGCCACCTTTGCGGGTAACTCGGCGAAAAAGGCGGTTCAACTCGCACGCTGGCTCGCAGCAACTCAAAACTCAAAACTCAAAACTCAAAACTGCTTCGTGCTGGCGGACGACTCGGGGCTGGAGGTGGATGCGTTGAACGGCGCGCCGGGCGTGCACTCTGCCCGTTTCGCCGCCCTGGATATGGGCGCGGAAAGCGCGCCCGCCGGCAATTCCCTGGACCTCGACAACAACGCCAAACTGCTCCGTCTGCTCAAAGACCTGCCGCCCGAGAAACGCACGGCGCGGTTTCTTTGTGTGCTGGCGCTGACGCCCATCCTGGCGACTTCGCGGCAGAATGCCTCGCCGGTTTGCTACGCCGACGAATTCGAGATGCAGACGGAACTGTTCGAAGGCGCTTGCGGAGGGCGGATCGGTTTTGCGCCGCGGGGGCGCGGCGGGTTTGGGTACGATCCTTTGTTCATCCCGAACAACTTCGAGCAGACATTTGGCGAACTGGGCGAGGAGGTGAAAAATCGATTGAGCCATCGCGCCAAAGCCCTGGCGAAACTGAAAGGGTGGCTCGACTCCCGGTTCGCGGTCAGTACATGACCCGGACCCGGTAGAATCGCTTCGAGTCCCCCGTGGCGTCCACTACCGCCATCCTTGCGCCGGTGCCGTTCGTGGTCGCGAGTGTATTCCAGACCGACGACAGATTCGTCGTGAATTCGACGATGTTTGTCAACCCCGTGGCGCTGTTCCAGGAAATCTGTTCTCCGCCGCCGGCGGCCGGTTGAATGGCGACCTGCAGCAGCGTGATGTCCACAAAAACAAAATTCGTGGAAACCAGATTGGGATATCGCAACGGCAGGTTGTCAAAAGGCGATCCGTAGTTGTAAACCAGGTTGCTGGACTGCGTGCCGGGCCAATACTGAAAGGTGTTGAATACATTCAGCACGTTGGTGCCGTAGATGACGTGGCCGAAGACCACGAAGAAATCATTGGTGTCGGGCGCATCCAGAAAGCTGTTGTTGGCCAGGTTGAAGAACCACTGCGAAGTCGCGGAATTGGTGTCGCCGCCCAGCTTGGCCATGGCGATGGTGCCGTAAATGTTGCTGAACTGCCGCCCCACACCGAATTCATTGATGATTGGCGAGTAGGTTGCGACCGGGCTGATCGTGTTTGTTGCCAGTGTGAATCCGCCGCCTTGAATCACGAAGCCCGGCACCAGACGATGAGCGAACTCGTTCTCGTATCTGCCGCTTTGGATGTAACGAATGAAGTTTTGCACGGTGACTGGTTTATCCTGATCGTACAGCTCCACTTCAATATCACCGTAAGCGGTGCGGAACTGAGCCAACGTGCCGGCTCGTATGGGATTTAGAATTGCGAGAACAAACAGAACGAAAGCAAGACACCAAAAACGCATGGTAACATCGTACTAATCCCGGGCATTTTGGCAATTCTAAACCGGGATTCGCAAGTGGCGATGTATTCTGCCGTTGCTGGCAATCATCCGGAATTTGTGCCCGCCGCCTGTCGGTTCATGCCAAAACTTTCCTCCGGCGCATTCCAGAATCAAACCGCCCGCCGCAATATCCCAAATACTGATGCCACGTTCGATGTAGGCGTCAAACCGCCCCGTGGCCACATAAGTGAGCGCAAGCGCGGCTGAACCCATCATGCGGATTTTACGCACGCGCCGTGCGAGCCAGATGAAGCAGGGCAGGGCGCGCTCGAGATTGGATCGGTTTTTGGCAAACCCAATCGAGACGATGGCTTCGGCGAGATGACGAATCCGGCTCACGTGAATGGGGTGGCCGTTTAGGCAGGCCCTCCCGCCGTGAACGGCCGTCCATAATTCGTCGGTGAAAGGATCATAAACGACACCGAGAAGGGTTTCATAATCCATTGGTTGGTGAGGCGAGCGTCCCGGCGAGCCTTGGGCTATGTTCGAGAGCGGCTCGCGAGTACGCTCGCCCCACCGCGTCCCGGCCTGAAGGGCGATGGAAACGCACGCGTGGGGAATGCCATGCGCAAAATTGACCGTGCCGTCGATCGGATCCACCACCCAGCGGAATTCCGCATCGGCGGCGCCGGAAGCGCCTTCCTCCCCCAGGAACGCGATTCGCGGAAATGCGCGGTGCAGCATTTTCTCGATCAACTTCTGGCAGCGCACGTCGAGTTCGAGTTTGATGTCGTGCGAGGTTTCGGCATTGACCTTCTTGACCGAATGCAGGTTTTGGAGAATGAGTTTGCCGGCGGCGCAAGCGGCGTTGATCGCGGCTCTCTCGCATTCTTTCCAATCGGCGGCTCTGACAGGTTGTTTATGCTTCACAGGGGCGACTTGATGCCACGAGACGCACGCGCGGTCGAGATGTTTTAACGGAAATGGCAGCGGCCTTTTCCGGCTTCACTCGGCGATCACGCGAACGTGTTCCACGCCCGACGGGTCATATCCTGCAAATTCCACTCGTCCGCCCGCTTCCCGGACGGTGTAATTGCCCGGTGAATCTTCTTCGTGAATGCGTCCCCCCGGCGACGAGGAATCCGACGGCAAAGGTCAGCACCCCACGGTTCAATCCCTCCGCCGACGCTAGTCCGCGACCGACTTGAAGGCATTGGGCGCGTGCAGTCATGGTCCGCCGCGTGCTTGCGAACGCAGCTACGTCAGCCGAGCGCGCTCAGTGCGCTCTTCACGTGCTCGCGTTTGGCCTGCCATTCGGCGAGGCGTTTCTTGTGCTGCTCGAGCACGTGCGGCGGCGCTTTCTGCGTGAAACTTGGGTTCGCCAGCTTCTGTTCGGCTTTGGTGATCTCGGATTCGATCTTCTCCAATTCCTTGGTCAGGCGCGCTCGTTCCGCGGCCACATCCAGCAGCCCTTCGAGCGGCAGGCAGAGTTCTCCGAGAGGTGTCCGAACGGTCGGAGTGCCTTTGGGCGGCTGATAATTCGGATCCACTTCCAGCGACTCGGCGTTTAGCAGCAACTTCATCACTTCGAGGTCGTGCGCGGCAACTTCGCTTGCCGGCTTGAACACGAACTTCACACGCTTGCTCGACGGGATATTGCCCGCGCGCCGCAAGTTACGGCCCTGGGTGACCAGATCGTACTTGGCATTGACAAATTCCAGCGAGTGATCGTCCAGACCGTAATGGCTGCGAAAATTTTCGTCGAGCGGCTTGGGCCAGGGCGCGAACATGATGGTTTTGCCGCCCTGGTTCCCGGGCATGTCCTCGGCATAACCCATCCCCTGCCAGAGCTCTTCCGTGATGAACGGCAGGAACGGATGGAACAGACGCAGGGTGTGGCTCAAGACGAAATCAATGACGGCGAGGGTGTTGGCTATGCGAGTCGTTGAATCGTTTCGTGATGCAACGTCTTCACGATTTAACGATTCAACAGGTCGGAAAGCAGCCTTGCTCGCCTCCACATACCAATCGCAATATTCACTCCAGAAAAAGCGATAAAGCGTCGCCGCCGCTTCATTAAACTTGTATTCCTCGAAGGCGGTGGTGATTTCGCGGATCGCCTGGTCGAGCTTCAGCAGAATCCATTTGTCATCGCTCGTGAGGAGCTTCGGGTCGATTTCACCCTGGATTGGCAAGTCGGTGCTGCCGACCATCTGCCGGAAGCGGCAGGCGTTCCAGAGTTTGTTGCAGAAGTTGCGGCCCAGCTCGACGTTTTGTTCGTCGAACAAAATGTCCTGGCCGAGCGGCGCGCTGCGCATGGTGCCGAACCGGAGCGCGTCGGCGCCGTATTTGTTGATGAGGTCGAGCGGGTCGGGTGAATTGCCAAGGCTCTTGGACATCTTGCGCCCTTGTTTGTCGCGGATGATGCCGGTGAAATAGACGTTCCGGAACGGCAAGTCGCCCATGAACTCATAACCGGCCATGATCATGCGCGCGACCCAGAAGAAGATGATGTCCGGCCCGGTGACGAGGTCGGTGGTGGGATAAAAGGCGCGGAGTGTTGGATTGTTGGAGTCCTGGGATTTGTCTCCAGTCCAGCCCATCGTGGCAAACGGCCACAGCCAGGAACTGAACCAGGTGTCCAGCACATCGGGGTCTTGCTCCCAACCAAATTGCTTTTCGAGAGTCTCTCCGAGCGACTCTGCTCCTGGCCCAAGACAAACTTCGAATTGAAATCGGTGGACGGGTAACGCACCGCCAGTTCCGAGCCAGTCGCCCAGAGGAACGCGCTGCAGGACGACTTCGCCGGAAATTTTTTTCTCCTCTGTTTTGATGAAAGTTTCGACTTTGCTCTGGTCAAAATGAACTGCCTCCTTCCCGGGGCGCCAAACCGGGATTTGATGCCCCCACCAAAGCTGGCGGCTGATACACCAGTCCTGCAAACCGCCCATCCAGTGGTCATAGACCTTCGCCCAGCGTTGCGGATGAAAGCGCATTTTTTGGTGGGGTGAGGCTACTGACGAGACGGCTCGCGAGGACGCTCGCCCCACCGGAACATCTTCCTGCTCCACACACGCCCGTGATTTCTTCACGCTCGGATATTTCAGAAACCATTGTTCGCTCAGGTATGGTTCGATGGGCACGTGGCTGCGTTGGCTGTAACCGACGTTGTGGACATAGTCCTCGGTCTTCAGCAGCAGACGCTGTTCGGTCAGTTTCTCGACTGCGGTCTGGCGCGCTTTCATGCGGTCCATGCCCTCAAAGTCTTTGCCGGATTCCTTTGTCATGTGACCGTTGAGGCCGATGACCACCGTCAACGGGAGTTTATGCCGGACGGCCATTTGGTAGTCGGCCGGATCGTGAGCGGGCGTCACCTTCACGCAGCCGGTGCCGAATTTCGCGTCCACCAGTTCGTCGGCGATGACCGGGATGGGCTTGTTCTGGAGCGGCAACAGGCATTTCCGTCCGACCAACTTCGTGTAGCGCGGGTCGTTCGGGTTCACTGCCACCGCTTCGTCGCCGAGCATCGTTTCCGGACGCGTCGTGGCCACAACCACGAATTCATCGGCCTCGGGCTGGCTCTTGTCGTCGAGCAGCGGATACTTGATATGCCAGAGGTGTCCTTTCTCCTCGATCATTTCGACTTCCTCATCGGAGAGCGCGGTGCGCGCGGCGGGGTCCCAGTTCACCATCCGTTTGCCGCGGTAGATGAGGCGCTTTTTGTAAAGCTCGACGAATACCTCCTGCACGCAACGCGAATATTCCGGGTCCATCGTGAACCGTTCGCGGGTCCAGTCGCATGACGCGCCGAGCTTTTTCAACTGCTGGATGATGATACCGCCGTGCTTCTCCTTCCAGGCCCAAACGCGTTCGAGGAATTTCTCGCGGCCGAGGTCGTCGCGGTGCCGGATTTCGCCGGATTTCTTGAGCGTTTTTTCGACGACGGTCTGGGTGGCGATGCCGGCGTGGTCGGTGCCGGGCAGCCAGAGGACTTCCTTGCCGTCCATGCGCGCTTTGCGGGCGAGGATGTCCTGGATGGTGTTGTTGAGGACGTGGCCCATGGTGAGCACGCCGGTGACGTTCGGCGGGGGGATGACGATCGAGTATGGGGGTTTCGGCGAACGCGGGTTGGCGACGAAGCAGCGCTGGTCGAGCCAGAACCGGTACCATTTCTCTTCGACGCTTTGCGGTTCGTAGGCTTTGGGAATTTCTGACATATTATTCCAACCACGGATGAAGACAGATGAACACGGATACTGTGCCGGATTTGAAACGCGGTGCCGCTTCCAAGCTGATTCGGAGAGAGGAAACTCAAAGAATCATCTCCGGATCACAGGCTTGAGTGTCGGATTGATTTTGAATTTCAAGCGCGCCCGCCTCGAATGGGAGCGTGCCTTCGTCTGGCTTCCTTATCCGTGTTCATCTGTGTTCATCCATGGTTAAAATCATTTCCGCATCAGCGCGTATTCCATGCTGTCGGCCAGCGCCTGGAGCGAGGCGCTGATGATGTTCTCACTAACGCCGACGGTGCCCCACTCGCGGTTGCCGTCGCTGGTGGTGATGAGCACGCGCGTCTTGGCGGCCGTGCCGGTGGTGCTGTCGATGATGCGAACTTTGTAATCCGTGAGCCTGAGTTTGCCGAGGTGCGGAAAGAATTTCGATAATGCCTGCCGCAGGGCGCCGTCGAGGGCGTTGACCGGGCCGCCGCCGTCTGCAACGGTGTGCGCGAACCGGTCTTCGACGCGCACTTTCATGGTGGCTTCGCAAACGGAGTTCGCGCCGTTGCCGCGCATGGAAACATGGTAACCTTCCACCGAAAACGGCAGTTCGCGGTGCCGAAGATGCTTTTGGATGAGCAATGCCAGCGACGCCTCCGCGGCTTCAAATTCGAATCCCTGGTTTTCCAGCTCTTTGATCCGCGCCAGAATTGCTTTCAACTCGCGAGTTTCCGGCGTGAGTTTAAAGCCGAGTTCACGGGCTTTCGCCAGCACATTGCTGCGGCCGGACATTTCGCTCACGAGCACACGGCGCGAGTTGCCCACCTTTTCCGGATTGATATGCTCGTAGCTGCGGGCGACACGCTCGACGGCATGGGCGTGCATGCCCCCTTTGTGCGCAAAGGCCGTCGTGCCGACCCACGGCTGGCGCGGATCGGGTTTGAAGTTCGCGATTTCGTCCACGAAATGGGAAAGCTCGCGCAACTTGGGCAGCGACGATAGTGGCACGCAGGATTTCCCGAGTTTGAGCGCGAGGGTCGGGATCACGCTTGTCAGGTTGCAATTGCCGGTGCGTTCGCCGTAGCCGTTGATCGTGCCTTGCACTTGCACGGCCCCGGCTTCGACCGCGGCAATGGCGTTGGCGACACCCAGGCCACAGTCGTTGTGCGTGTGAATTCCAATCGCCGCGCGGAGCTTGCTCGAGGCCAGCGCGGTCACGCGGCTGATTTCCTTCGGCAGACAACCGCCATTGGTATCGCAAAGCACGATGTGGTCCGCTCCGGCTTTCTCCGCCGCCTGCCAGGTCGCCAGGGCATACTCGGGCTGGTCTTTAAAACCGTCAAAAGCGTGTTCCGCATCGTAGATGACCGTTCTGCCGTGAGCCTTGAAGAATCTGATGCTCTCGGCGATCATTGCCAGGTTCTCAGCCGGGGTGGCGCGCAGCACTTCGGTGACGTGCAGCAGCCAGCTTTTGCCGACGATGGTGATGACCGGTGTTTCCGCTTCGAGCAATTGCCGCATCAACTCATCCTTTTCCACACGCAAACCCTTGCGGCGCGTCATGCCGAACGCGGCCAGACGGGCGTTCTTGAACCGGCGGCGCCTGGCGCGCATGAAGAATTCCATGTCTTTGGGGTTCGAGCCGGGCCAGCCGCCTTCAATGTATTGAATCCCGAAGGCGTCGAGCTTTTCGGCGATGCGCAGTTTGTCCATCACCGAAAAATTGATGCCTTCGCCCTGGCTGCCGTCGCGCAGGGTCGTATCGTATATCTCGACTTCGGGTTTCATAGCGACATCCGCGTATGCGGAAAGCCAAATCTAAGCGAAAGAAACTCCGTTATGCAAATCTCAAAACAGTATCGTTCTTCTTCAACCCTCGAGGGCATTGCTCTGTCAATGCTCCATTTCGGGCAGCGACGAAGCGCTGCCCTCCACGGGTCCTCCTCCTCGTCCTCGCCCTCGGGTTTAAGTACTTGGGAGGACGATGAGGAGCACGGGAAGGACGAAGACGTCCGCCTTTTTCACTTCTCAAGCGTCCATCGCTCCGGCAAGCTCTCAGCGCGTTGGGCATGAAACGAAACCTGCGCGTTCTGATCGCCACCGTTACCGCCGGCGGAGGGCATCTCGCTGCGGCGGCGGCTCTGGACGAAGCCTGGTGCGCATTGCGGCCCGGCGATGTCGTGGAACGCATTGATCTCCTGAAGTTCTTTTCCCCGCTGCATCGCAAAATTCATTCGGACGGTTATGTCGCGCTCGTCGAACGCGCGCCGGAACTTTGGGGCATGATGTTCAAAACAACGGATAATCCCAGGGCCACGCGGCTGCTGCAGCGGGTCAAGCGCGCTTTTCCCGGCAATTCGCGCAAGCGCTTTGCGCGTCACGTCAAACAATTCAGACCCGATGTGGTGCTCGGCACCCATTATTTACCGCTCGAAACCCTCGGTCATTTGCGCAAGACGAGACAGGCTTCGAAGCCAATCATCGTCAGCGTGGTGACCGACTTCGAAGCCCACGCGCTCTGGATGGATTCGTGCGTGGACCTCTATTGCGTTGCGGCGGAGGAAACCGGGGCGCGGCTGGTCGCGCGGGGGGCTGACCCGGGGAAAATCGTGGCCACAGGCATTCCGATATCGGCGAAGTTCTCGCACAAGCCTGACACCGAGGCCATGCGCAAAAGCTGCGGCTTGCGCGATGATCAGCCGGTGTTGCTTGTGCTCAGCGGGGGATTCGGCATGGGGCCCGTCGCGGAAATTCTTGCTGAACTGGACAAAGTGCCCGGTCGGTTTCAAACGGTGGTTGTCACCGGCCGCAACGAGGAATTGCGGCGTGAGCTGGCGGCTCAGGACCGCAAGCATCCGACACACGTCCTGGGCTTCGTTTCGAACATGCATGAACTGATGGCCGTGGCTCAACTCATTCTCACGAAACCCGGCGGCCTGACGTCATCCGAGGCGCTGGCTTTGGGCAAACCCCTGTTGATCCTGAACCCGATTCCCGGCCAGGAAGCCGCCAACAGCGATTTTCTGCTCGAACGCGGCGCGGCGGCCAAAATCAATCGCGTCGAGGATCTGCCGTATCGGCTCGAGCAGTTGCTGGGCTCGAGGAAGCTGTCGGCGATGGCAAAAGCGGCAAAAGCCTTGGGACGCCCCCGCGCCGCGGAGGAAATCTGCCGGGCGGTGCTACGCTTGACTAGGGGCTCCTGATCGGCCGCTGCCGGCCAATCACGCGGTGTTAATGAGTTCGTCTTTGCATCGAGCATCCCCTTGACTGCCGGCGTCCGAAACAACCAAAGCGCCGGTAAACCGGACGCACTCCAAACGCTTCGCGTTGTCTCATTCCTTTGGTGTAAACGACGCGCCAGCGTTTGGAGTGCGGCGCTTCAGCGCCGCTTTTGCATCGTGCGCGCTCAACCCGAAAGCGGGTGCATCGTCGCATCAGAGGCTTCGGCGATTCCAAGCGGTCCCGGTTGATTGCCGGGCGGGAAATCGACTAGGTTATTCCGGTGGCAAAAACGGATCACATCGAGTTGCCGACCGGAGAGAGAATTCCCATTCTTTACGAAGACCGGTCGGTGCTGGCCATTGACAAACCACGCGGCTGGATGCTCGTGCCGGTTTCCAGGCAGCGCGCAACTCGGGATTTGCAGGCGGCGCTGCACTCATCGATCGCGGCGGGGGATTTCTGGGCGCGCTGCCGGAATCTGAGATTCCTTCGGTTCGTACATCGTCTGGATGCTGAGACCACGGGCGTTTTGTTGCTGGTGAAGAGCTTGAAAGCCGTCAACACCTACGGCCGCCTGTTCGAGAGCCGGAAGATGGAGAAAGCCTACATCGCGGCAGTCCACGGCGCGCCGAAACAGTTGGAATGGACCTGCCGTCTCAAGCTCGCGCCGGATACGCGCGAACGTGGAAGAATGAAGGCTGACAGGCGCGGCAAAGAGGCTGAAACCGGGTTCCGGGTGTTGCAGGGCGGCCCGCAGGTTTCTCTGGTTGAAGCCCACCCGTTCACGGGTCGAACCCATCAGATTCGCGTCCACCTCGCCGAGTCGGGCCATCCCGTCGTGGGCGACGAGCTTTATGGCCCGTTCTCGGTGGCGAAACCCGGCCCGCACCTGGCGTTGCGTGCCGTCGGCCTTGCTTACACCGATCCATTCACCAGAGTCCGGGTCGGAATTCGCGCGGCGGCGGATGAGTTTTGCCGGGAGTATGGTTTCGACGTGCCGCCAGTGTTCAGACGATAATTATATGGCCTAAAGGCCACAAACCGGGCAGCCTGAAACTTGAGCTCACCGATTGTGTCGATGGGCGCGATGCCTTTGAGCCATGGAATTGATGAGTGCCCCGACAGCCAAATCCGGCGGGAACAGCCCGGAACAACCCGTATCAGTCGCGGGTCTGACGGGGCGCCGGCGATTCCTCCAGGCCTGCCGGTGCGAGCCGGTGGACCGGCCGCCTGTTTGGCTCATGCGGCAGGCGGGGCGCGCCTTGCCTGAGTATCGTTTGCTCAAGGAGAAACACTCGTTCCTTGAACTGGCGCAAACCCCGGAACTGGCGGCCGAAGTGACGCTGCAGCCCGTCCGCCGGTTCGGTTTCGATGCCGCAATCCTTTTCAGCGATATCCTTGTCATACCGGAAGCGATGGGACAGCCCTATCGTTTTCCGGAAACCGGGGGCGTAGTCATGGATTTTGCGATCCGGAACGGGAAAGACATTGCGCGGCTTTCTGTGGATGCGGTGACGGAGCGATTGAGGTATGTGGACCAGGCGTTGCGCCTGCTTCGCCGTGAGCTTGGCGATCAGACAGCCCTCATCGGCTTCGCAGGGTCACCGTGGACGCTCGCCACGTTCATGATGGAAGGTGGCAGCGCGGAATCCTATACGCGGGCGCTGGCTCTTTTTCGGGAGGATCGCAAGTCTTTTTGGCTTTTGGCCGAGAAACTGACGGCCGCTGTGGGTGCTTACCTCAAAATGCAGATCGCCGCGGGTGTGGACGCGCTGCAGATCTTCGACAGCCATGGCGGCCATTTGACTCCGGCGGAGTTCCCGGAAGCATCCGGGAGATGGATGCGAAATATCCTCTTGTCTCTCGACGAAGGCAGGCCGGGCAGTCCTCTGCCAGCCGGCGGCACGCACGGAGTGAAGCGCCCTACCCGCGTTCCGGTAATCGTCTTCTCTCTCGGCACCCACAACAACTGGGCCGACTTGCTGGCGACAGGGGCAGGTGTGCTGGGCATCGATTGGCGGTTTCCGCTGTCCCGTGCGCGGGAAATTCTGCCGGGGACCGTAGCTCTGCAAGGCAATCTGGCGCCTGACCTTCTGCGCAGTTCGAGCCCGGAAACGGTTGCCCGTGAGGCCACCGGACTGCTCGTGGCAATGCGGGATCGGCCGGGCTATATTTTCAACCTGGGGCACGGTGTGCCGCCGGCGGCGAAACTGGAAAACATCGCCGCCCTGGTCGAAACCGTGCGGAATTTCAAATGATTTTCCATCGTTGCATCGTCGAATCGTTGAATCGTTACCAGCGGAAGTGGACCCGCCGCTGCGACGTTTTTGCGTTTTGCGAATGAGACATGAGCAAGTTGAATGTCGATTTGAGTCTGGTGAGCAAATACAACGTTCCCGGCCCGCGGTACACCAGTTATCCGCCGGCGACACAGTTCAGGGGCATTTCCTGGAATGAACTCTCCGCGGTTATCGACGCGAATAACGGCGCGGCGCGCGACCTGTCCGTCTACTTCCACATCCCGTTTTGCGAAACGCTTTGCTGGTTTTGCGGCTGCACCACCGTTATCACGCTCAACCATGACAAAGGCGCAGCCTACGGGGAGTATCTCGGACGCGAAGTCGCCCGGATGGCGCCCCGGCTGAATCCCGGTCGAAAAGTCGTTCAACTCCATTTCGGCGGCGGTTCGCCCACGTTTCTGCGGCCGGACGAAATCCGCCGGCTCGGCGAGATGATCCACAAGCACTTCGCCGTTTCGGTGGACATGGAAGCGAGCGTGGAAGTGGATCCGCGGCGGTTGACGCGCGAGCACATGGTGGCGCTGCGGGAGATCGGTTTCAACCGGGCCTCGATGGGCGTGCAGGACTTCAACCCCAAGGTGCAGGAAGCCGTTCACCGCGTCCAGCCGCGGGAGATGACGCAACAGGCGATGGACTGGCTGCGCGAGTTGGGCTATGGCTCGATCAACCTGGACCTGATTTACGGGCTGCCGCACCAGACCGTCGGTTCATTCAACGAAACCCTCGAAACGGTGCTTGAAATGCAGCCGGACCGGCTCGCGGTGTTCAGTTATGCGCACGTTCCCTGGATCAAGCCCGCGCAGAAGATTCTGGAGCAGCAGCAGCATCTCCCGGCCGCCGCGACCAAGCTGCAGTTGCTGAAGCTGGTTATTGAGAAACTCACCGCGAACGACCGCTACGTTTACATCGGCATGGATCATTTTGCGCGGCCCGACGACGAGCTGGCCGTGGCGCAGCGGAACAAGCAGTTGCAGCGCAATTTTCAGGGCTACAGCACCCGCGCCGGCGCGGACATCTACGCTTTCGGCATGTCGTCCATCTCGCAAATTCCCGACGCCTACTGGCAGAACGAGAAAGAACTGCCGAAGTATCAGGAAGCGGTGGACGGCGGCCGGGTGCCGGTGCAACGGGGCTGCTTCGTGACCGGCGAGGACAAAATCCGCCGCGAAACCATCATGCGCGTCATGTGCGATCTCTCGCTCGATTACGGGTCTATGTCCCGCAAACTGGGCATCGACTTCGAATGCCATTTTGCCGCGGAGCTTGAAGGGCTGAAACCCTTGGAAGCCGATGGTCTGGTGCGCCGTTCATCGACGGGTCTTGAGGTGACGGATATCGGCCGCTTGTTCATCCGCAACATCGCGATGTGCTTTGACAACACGCTGGCGCCAGTGAGCGAGCGGAAGCATTCGAGGACGATTTGACGATGAACTCGGTCGCCATCATTGGAGCCGGCATCACGGGTTTGACCGCCGCGTTTTACCTGAAACGCAAAGGCATTCCCGTCACCGTCTATGAAGCGAGCGATCGCGTCGGCGGCGTGATTCAGTCCCTCCGGCAGGATGGCTTTCTCGCCGAGTTCGGACCGAACACGATTCTCGAAACCTCGCCGAAAATTGCCGAACTTGTTCGAGACGCCGGGCTGCAACCGCGGCGGCTGGATCCTGATCCCGGGGCGGAAGCGCGTTACGTTGTCCGCTATAAACGGCCAATCGCCATGCCCGCTTCACCGCCGGGTTTCTTCACCACCGACCTTTTCACCTGGAGAGCCAAGCTGGCGGTGTTGCGCGAACCCTTCGTTCCGCGGCGGCGGGACGGCAAAGAAGAGAGCATTGCGGAATTTGTGGTGCGGCGCCTGAATCAGGAATTTCTCGACCACGCCATTGACGCGCTGGTGGCCGGAGTTTATGCGGGCGATCCGTATAAACTGTCGGTGTCGCAGGCTTTTCCCAGGCTCGCGCGACTCGAAGAACGTTACGGTTCGCTGATCAAGGGCCAGCTTCTCGGCGCCCGCGAGCGCAAGCGGCGCGCCGAAGTCGCGCGGGACCGCGCCGAAAAGTTTTCATTCGACGAGGGCCTGCAGGTTTTGCCGGACACGTTGCGCGAGCAGCTCGGTGACGCGGTGCGTTTGAACACGGCGGTCGTCAAACTGACACAAGCCGGAAGAGAGTGGACGCTCACGCTTTCGGAGGGGCAAGCCGCGCGAGCGCCGTTCTCCGCAAATGGAGTCAAGGGCCATCAGGTTCGGCACGACGCCGTGGTTTATTGCGGTACGGCGTATCAGTTGGCGGAACTGCAGGTGCTCCTGCCAACGAACAAGCCACACGAGCCCTTCGCTCCATCCCTGCCTCCGCAAAGCGACACGAGAGTGTCCGCAGGACGGGAGGAGGGAGCACTGCCTGGCCTGGCCGCCTTCTCCGAAATTCGTTACCCGCCCGTTGCGAGCGTGGCCCTGGGTTTCCGCCGCGAAGACGTGGCCCACCCGTGCCAGGGGTTCGGCATGCTGATTCCGAAGATTGAACGCTTCAACATCCTGGGGACGATCTTTTCATCGGCGCTCTTTCCGAACCGCGCTCCGGCCGGGCATCTCATCCTCACCAGCTACGTGGGAGGCGAGCGCTGCCCGGAACTGGCGTCACTGCCGCGTGAGAAACTTTACGAATTGACCTGCGAAGATTTGCGGGTGCTGCTGGGTGTCCAAGGCAAGCCGACGTTCCAGCACTGCGTCTTGTATCCGAAAGCCATCCCGCAATATAACATCGGCTACGGACGATACCGCGACTTGATGGCGGAAATTGAAACCCGGGCTTGCGGCCTGTTCCTGGCCGGCCATTATAGAGACGGCATTTCCCTGGGCGACTGCATCGTGTCAGGACGCAACGTGGCGGAGCGGCTGGCGGCATTATTCAGTCGTTAAACATTTGAAGCGTTAAATCGTTGCGGCGTGATGCGGAGGGTCGGTCCGGTGTAACGTTTTAACGGCGTAACATTTCCACAATATACGTGAGCAAAGGCGTGCTGCTGGTCAATCTCGGCTCGCCGGATTCGCCGTCTGTGGACGACGTCCGGCGATACCTGGCCGAATTTCTCATGGACGGCCGCGTGCTGGATGTGCCGTGGCTGCTCCGATTTGGCATCGTTCATTTCGCCATTCTCCCGTCGCGTCCTAGGCAATCCGCCCACGCTTATCGCAGCGTCTGGACGAAGGACGGGTCGCCGCTCATCGTCACCAGCAGGCACGTTCAGGAAAAACTGAAGAAGCGGGTCAACGTGCCGGTTGAACTGGCGATGCGTTATCAGAACCCCTCCATTGAAGTCGCGCTGCGCCAACTGGCGGAGCGTGGGGTGGACCGGCTTCTGTTGATTCCGTTGTTCCCTCACTACGCCATGTCCAGCTACGAAACTGCTGTGGAGCGCGTGAAGCAGATCGCTGCCCGGCGGGCTCCGCAGATGCGGATAGAAGTGCAGGCGCCGTATGGAACCGCGCCCGGCTATATTGCGGCGCTGGTGGCCAGCGCCGAGGAGTATTTGAAGGGGGGCTACGATCATCTTTTGTTCAGCTTCCACGGCGTGCCGGAACGGCATATCCGCAAATCCGATCCCACCGGCCGCCACTGCCTGGCATCGCCCGATTGCTGCAAAATCACCAGCCCGGCGCACGCCACCTGTTATCGCGCCCAGTGTTTCAAAACCGTAAAAGCCTTTGTGCAGGAAACCAGCGTCCCCAAAGACAAATACTCGGTTGCTTTTCAGTCGCGACTCGGAAGGAATCCCTGGCTTTCGCCTTATACCGACCAGGAACTGCCCAGGCTGCCTCCGCGCGGAGTCCGAAAGCTTCTGGTGATGTGTCCGGCATTCGTGTCGGATTGTCTCGAAACCCTCGAGGAAATCGGCATCCGCGGCCGCGCGGCGTTTCTGCAGGCTGGTGGAAAAGAATTCCTGCAAATCCCATGCCTCAACGAACATCCACTGTGGATTGAAGCTCTGGAGGAAATGATCGCTCGCTTTACCGCCGAAGACACCCGGCCGCCGGACATGCCGACCTCGTGGGTTGCTTGATGGGGCAGGGGGCTGGAACCGGGGCTTCCTGGCAGACTGGTTCCACCAGGATGAGTCGAGCCAAGTGCTCGCTGAGGGCCAAACGCACGTTGCAGACCTGGCAGATGAAGTTTGTCCGGCTCGTGATCAGCTTGATGACCTGGTCTTCGCACAGACCGATTTCGCGCAATCGATTCTGAAGTTCCGGCGCCGCGCAGAGCCGCTTGATCCGAACCGCCACTCCCACCTGAACGCGGCTTAACGGGCAAGGCTCACAGCGGGCTTCTTGGCCCGGACTAAAGCAGGTCTTTCGGACTGAGCTCATCGCAACAATTATATCATTCGGCGTGAACTGCAAAACCACCAACCCTGTCTTGCCAATCACTGGACATTTATTGCACGGGTTTGTTCGGGAAGTCTCGACCTGGGTCAAGGAATGTTCATGTCCAGAATCCGTTGGCACAGGGCGGGTTTACGGAAAGGCTCTACCGTGCTCGCAGCCTGGCCAGAACCAGCCGCCAGTTTCCTCCATAAACCTTCAGGCGGGCGCAAGGCATGGAGGCTCATTCCTCAAAACAGCTTCGCGACGGCGAACAGACCTGCACGCTCACCTGTTTGTTGTCGGGTCCGACCCCGGCGAGCGTGCGGTTGCACCAGCAAGGGGAGGTGCCGGTGAAGACTCCGTTGTCCCGGGCGAACACTTCGTCCGCATGCTCCGGGACGAACATTTTTTTCGTGCGCAGATGTTGGCAGAGCTGGGAGGGTTTCATAACTACGCCTTGAGCTGCATCAGTGTCCGATGTATCAGCGCTCGCACGATCGGAATCTTGTAGCCGTTCTGGCTGTGCGCGTGAGCCTTCTCCAGGACAAGATCGGCCGCTTTCGCGGTCGTATCCGTGTCCAGAGCTTTTCCTTCGAGAAAATCGTTCGCGGCCTTGGATTGATAAGGCACCGGCGACACCGCCCCGAGAACGACTTTGGCCTGGCTTATTCTTCCGCCTTGAACCTTGCCCGCCGCTGCGCAACTGACCAGGGCCCAGTCGAAAGCGGACTTCTCGCTCATCTGCACATAGGCGCTGCGCCGGTCCTGGGCGGGAATTTCCACCCGCAGAATCAAGTCGCCGGGTTCGAGCGAATTGTGGGCTGTGGGGTTGTCCCACGCTTTCGCATACAGCTCGGGCATCGTCATGCGGATTTGTTTGTCGCCCCGCTGAACCACCGCCGTCGCATCCAGGGCGGTCAGCGCCACCGAAAGGTTGGAGACCACCGGGCTGATGCAGGTGTTGCCGGCAAAAAGACTGTGATACTTGTTCTCCCCGTGACGGGCGTAACAGGTGTCGCCGCCCTTTTTCAGGCAAAGCACATCGCGCTGGCGGAAGTACCAGCAGCGGGAATGTTGCGACAGATTCCCTCCGACGGTGGCCACATTGCGAATTTGTTTCGAGGCAATTTCCGCCGCGGCCTGCGGGAGGGCGGGAAAGGTCTTCTTCAAACCGGGATGGTCCTCGAGCTCGGCCACGGTGACGGCGGCGCCGATCATCCAGACCTTGCCGCCGGGTTGGATCTTGTTCAGGCCCGGCAGGGATTTGATGTTCACCAGGATCTTCGGGTTGAGGATGTATTCCTTCATCAACGCGAGCAGATCGTTGCCGCCCGCCAGGTAAGTCCCGTTGTCGCCCATCAGTTGCCGGGCGCCGGCGGGCGAAGTTGCGGTTGCGTATTGGAACGGTTTCATGAGGAGAGTTTGTCTTTGCCCAGCGCGGCCAGAACTCTCTGCGGCGTGATCGGCAATCGGCTGACCCGCACGCCAAGCGCGTTGGCGACGGCATTGGCGATCGCGGCGGCGGTGGGGATCGTGACGGGTTCGCCAATGCCGATGACGCCGCGTTCGGGCATGTCGAGAAACACGATCTCGATCTCGGGAGCATCCGACAGACCGGCGAGCTTGTAAGTTTCAAAATTGGGATTGAGCATGACTCCCGTCTGGCGGTCCATCACCCGCTCCTCGTACAAGGCATAGCCGATGCCCATGATAACGCCGCTGCTGGCCTGACTTTCAGCGGTGAGCTTGCTCACGATCAATCCGCCGTCCTGGACCAGGGTGATCTTCTTGACTTTGACGAACCCGGTGTCCGTGTCTACCGCGACTTCGGCGAACTGCACGCCGCCGACGCCGCTGGAGGACAGGCCTTCCTGCCACTGGCCGTGAACCACCAACGGGTTCACTCCCAGTTTCCTGCAGGCAACCTTCCAGTTCTCGCCGCGCGCGTCGGCAACGCCGGTCTGTTTCTGCAGTTCCTGCAGCGCCTTCGTGCAGGCGTCGTAAATGGCCGGGGAAACGGACGCCGCCGTGGTGCTGCCGCCGCTGGCGCCCGACGGTGGAAATTGCGTGTCGCCGATGCGGACGTGAATCTGCTCCGGGTTCAGCCCGAAAATGTCCGCGGCCACCACCGCAATCACCGTCTTCGTGCCGGTCCCCAAATCCTGCGTGCCGCAACGAACTTCAACACTCCCGTCGGGATTGACCTGGGCTTCGGCCTGGGTGCCCCGGCCGCCTCCCCACCATTGCGCAGCCGCGCAACCGACGCCGGTTTTGATCGGTCCGGGCGAACTGCCCGGCTTTCGGTATTTTTCCTTCCAGCCAAACCGCTCGGCGCCCAAGCGGTATTCCTTTTGCCGGATCTCGAACGGATCGTTCTTGAGGCGCAGCTCGAGCGGGTCCATGTCCAGCTTCACGGCGAGTTCGTCCATGATCGATTCCATTCCAAAAGAAGCCGGCGGATGGCTGGGAGCCCGGAAGGCGCAGGCGGGACCGGCGTCAACCGCGATGGAGAACTGCTTGGCGCGCGTGTTGGGCACGCGATAAATGTAGGGCGCGGGAATCTCCACACCGCCGCTGCCGCCCTCGGTCGCGCCGCCGCCGCCGATGCCGGCGGTGCCGTAGTTTTCGAGCTCGAACGCGAGCAGTTTGCCGTCGGCTGAAGCGCCCAGTTTGATCTTCTGGCAGGTCGAAGGACGGTTGCCCACCGCCAGGGATTCGTCGAAGCGGGTGAGCATGAGTTTCACCGGGGCTTGGGCTTCTTTGGACAGGCGGGCCGCCAGGCCGCCTTCGACGCCCAGTCCGAACTTGGAGCCGAACCCGCTGCCCATGAACTCCGAAAAGACGCGCACCTTGCTTTGCGGAAGCTGGAGATGGCCGGCCAATCCCTCCCTCACGCTGCTGATGCCTTGAGTGGAGGCCCAGCACGTGACGCCTTCCTCGGTCCAGGAAATGGTGTTGCCGTGGGTTTCCAGCGGATGATGGATTTGCACCGGAGTGGAGAAGAACCCTTCGACCACCGCCGCGCAGTCGCTGAAGGCCTTGTCCACTTCGCCTTGCTCACGAACTCGCGGCTTCGAGGCGTTCGGCGCGTCTTCCCAAACGCGCGCGGCGGATTCTTCCAGGGCATCCTCCACGTTGACCACGAAGGGCAGCTCGGTGGCTTCCACTTCAATGGCGCGCAAAGCGTCGAGACAAGCCTGTTTGCTGACGCCCGCGACGGCGGCGAGCTCTTCGCCGTAGTAGCGTACCGTGCGCTCGCCGGTGTCATCACGAAGAATCGCGGCTTTGACGCCTCGAATCTTTCGGGCTTGGTCCAGGTTGATTCTGGTGATTTTGGCCTTCGCCCATTTGGATCGCAAAATCATGCCATAAAGCCATCCTTCCGGCTGCACGTCGGAGGTGTATTTGGCCGCGCCCGTCACTTTGGCGGGGGCATCAACCCGTTTGGCGTGGCTGCCGATATGAACCCTGTTTTCAGGCCAGGCTGGCATAGGAGATCACCTCGGTTTTGCTGGTTGTGGAAACGCCGGCGGCTCGCAGCGCGGCTTGAACGATGCGCGGATGCGCGCCGCAACGGCACAGATTGCCCGAACACGCGCGCTCCACCTCGTCAGCCGTGGGATGGGGGTTCGCTTTCAGCAACGCCGTTACGCTCATGACGAATCCCGGAGTGCAGTAACCGCACATCAGCGCATCGTCGTCAACGAATGCCTGCTGGACCGGGCTCAACTTGTCCCCTTGCGCGAGTCCTTCCACGGTCGTGATGGCCTGGCCTTGCGCTTCAACGGCCAGCATCGCGCACGAGTAAACGGCCTTGCCGTCCAGCAATACCGTGCAGGCGCCGCACGCGGCCCGGTCGCAGACCTCCTTCGCGCCCGTGAAACCGGAGTGATCGCGCAGCGCTTCCAGCAAGGTGACCCGCGGCTCGACCTGTAGTTTGACCGGCTTGCCGTTCACCAGCAGCGTGATCGGCACCGCGTCCGGGCCGAGGACCTTTTCGGCATTCGCCTTCTCCAGTTGCCGGGCCACGGCTTCAACCTGGGCGGTCGCCGCGACGGCGGCCCCGGTGCCAAAGGTCTTAAGAAAGGAACGGCGTGAGATGGAAGGGCCTGGATTTGACATGAACTCGCTCATAGTGTTCGACTCCACCGGAAAGCAATGCCGGCTTCCCTGCTGCGCGCAACGGGCGCGCGCTGCATTTCAGGTGTTCGTGGTCAGTCCGGTAAAACCTTAAATCGCAAAACCGTTTTTGCAAGAAATTTTCGTCGCCCTGCTGCGACGGGGGCGCATCCGAACACTGCCACCGTCGGACCGCGAGCCGTGCCGGCGCACAGGCATGCGATTAAAACGCGGCCCCTTTTGCTCCGCACACTTCTCCCATCGTCACGTGCAGGCCTTTCGCCGAAGCCGGGTCGGCGAACCGCGCGATGAACAGGTTCCGCTTGCTTTTTCGGCTTCGTCACCGCGGGGCGGAGCCGGGCAGCGCCCGGTTAGCCGCATCATGGCGATCAAAGCGATCGGCCTCCGGGTCCGCGGGGGAAAAAAAGTCCCCGGTATGGACGATACCGGGGATAACAGCAGGGATGGTTAACCCTCAGACTAGCCCGAACTAAATCATGGGCTCGAGATCAGATAATAGTTTGCTGTGGCAGTTGCGGTGGCGTCGGTATAGGAGAGTGAACTGCCGGTGGCGTATCCCAGTGGATAGCCCGTGACCAGCGCAGGCGGCCAGGTTGCCACGTGGGCGTTCAGGTTGTTGGTTCTAAACACGCTGTAAGTGTATCCCGGAGTGCTGTTCCAGGTAACGACGTAATTTCCACTTTGCTTCTTGATTGAAGTGAGTTGTGGAGCCGCTGGTACGATCGGGAGAGTTTCAACCTTGAACCCGGTGAAGACCTCAAAATCACATGATACCGACGAGGAAGACGGACGGAGAGCGAAAGTGTCAAAATTCGTGAAGGCAAAATTCGTATCCGTCACCGTCTGCATAATGGCTCCGTTCGTAAGCGTGGATCCGAGAATAACGGTGGTGAGATTCACCACGTTCGTGTCGGTATGGGCCACGTTGAAAATGAACGTGTAAGGGAGGCCGTCTGTGAACGCCGGATCATTTGAATGCCCTCCTCCATTATTACCGATCTGGATAGCGTTATATTCATGAGTCATAGCGGCATCACCAAGATTGACGTTCGTCCAAAACCATGTCGTCAGTGGACCGTCCATAGTAAAGGCCGTGGCGAAGTTCATATCCTGCGAATAGCCTGGCATATTTCTGAGAGAAGAGCCGGTGCCATTGGTCAGGGGCAACTGGTTGGTTGAGGAAAGCAAGAATCCCCACCGCAGACCACGGGCCGTGGGGGCATTGGCAAGCAGGTCTGCCTGGTCAATTACGTTGGTGAAAATCAAGTTCGCGGTCACCCGGAGCTGCTGCCCGACATTAAGCGAGATCGGCGGACCATTTGAATCCGCGAGATAGGCCCACAAGGTGATTGAACCGAGCACGTTACTGACGGTCATGACCCCGACCGGGTTCGTGGCCCAATAATTCGCCTTTTTGGAAAGCTGCCAGCCCAGTGAATAGGGCAGGTTTTGATTGGTTTGGATGATATCAACATCGCCATTGGGCCAGTTCGTCTGGTTCACAATAACATCGGCCGATCCGGCCAGGGTGAACCCGCACACCGCCGCGGATGTGAGGAGCATCTGATATATCTTCTTCATAGGGTCTTATGGTTGTTTATGCAAAGGCCGCCACACCAAGTGAGTCATTCCTTCCCCGCGATCCAGACTCAACCGTGAGCCGGTTTTCTCATAATCATTATGATCTTTGGGCCTTACTCTTTTATCAGAGTTTCAAGCGAATTGTCAGCCCCTCTTTGTTGCAAAGATATTTGAAAATTGAGCACCAAAAATCCTCTTGCTGCCCATTTTTCACATCCTCATCCGGCGCCTTTGGCAGGCAAGTGCCCGTCGCTTCCCTGCCTTTTCCGGGTCGGACGCCGGCGGAGCGGCGTCCTGCGGTTTGTGTCGGTCTGAGGGAGGAATCCGCTTGCATGAGGTTGTCAGAAAGTGTTCAAATCCACTGCGAACAAATTCATTTTTCCCAATGACGCGTAAGAGCCAAAAGCGCGTTCTGGTGGCGCTTGGATGGTACGATTATCGGTTGCACCGGGGCATAGAGAAGTTCGCCTTGGAGCACAACTGGCACTTGTCTGCCAACCTGACCCGGGAGAAAGTCATTCCGTGGGGCTGGGAAGGCAGTGGAATCCTGGCGTGGCTCGGAGCGGGTGACGACCTGGCTGATTTCGTGGTGCACACGGCCAAGCCAACGGTGGACTTCAGCTATCGCCGGCCGCATTTGAAGTTTGCGCACGTCCTCGAAGACCACACCCACGCCGCGCAACTGGTCGCCGAGCATTTCCTCTCCCGCGGCTTTCACCATTTCATGTTTTACAGCGACACCGACAACTGGTCCTACGAAGAGCGCGGGCACAGTTTTATCGAAGCCCTGAAACGCTCCGGGCACGCGTGCGTCTGGATCCGGTGGCACAGATCTCCCGATTACCGGACCGATCGGGAGCAATGGAATCGGAAACGGAAGTGGCTGATTTCCCAGTTAAAGCCGGCGCCCAAGCCGCTGGCTGTGTTTGCGGCCAACGATGAGCAGGCCCAGGACGTGTTGGAAGCGTGTGAAAGCGTCGGGCTGACGGTGCCCGAGCAGGTGGCGATCATGGGAGCCGAGAATTATCTGTTGGCGCCTGACGCCATGCGCACGCCCATTTCCAGTGTGGAGACCAATCTCGAGACGCTGGGCTACACCGGCGCCGCCTTGCTCGAGGATCTGATGAACGGCAAAAAGGCTCCCGCAAAACCGATTCGCGTTCCCGCCGCCGGCATCATTACTCGCAAGAGCAGCGACCTGCTCGCCATCCGGCACAAGGGGGTGGCCAACAGCCTGCGCTTTATTTGGGAACATGCCAGCCAGCCTATCAGTGTCAAAGATCTGGTGGGGGTGGCGGCCATGTCGCGGCGAGGGTTGCACAAGGCATTCCTCGAGAATGTGGGGCGCACTCCCGGGCAGGAACTTCAGCGCGTGCGGATTGAGCGTGCCAAGCGCCTGCTGGCCGAGTCAAACCACAAGCTGGAAGTGCTCGCCGGGTTGTGCGGCTATCAAAGCGCCAACAGCTTTTGTGTGGCCTTTAAGCAGGCGACGGGCCTGTCGCCGAAGCAATTCCGCGATAGCGTCGTTCATTAGTCTTTTGCAGCCTGTTTTTCGGGCCTCGTGCAAACGCGGGTGCGGGGCCGATCCCTCCTTGATGCCGTAACCGCTGGCGGCGACACCCGCGTCACACCCATTGCGCAGCAAATGGCCGGATGTATAAAACGAAACACTTCGGTGGAAAGAATCCTTCAATTCAAACGAAAGCTTCGGGAACAGAAACGATGTAACTCATTGGAATGGATTAGCTTGAGGCATTCTTGAAGTGCTTTGGCACCCCGGCTGCTTAAGCGGCGCAAAACCCACTCAATTATGAGGAGTCACAAAATTGACGGCAGCGGGGCTAACAGCCGGGCTCGAAACGTGCAATCGGCAAACGGAGGTGCGTGGGTCGGCGGGTCACCCCCATCATCGCATCAACCATGAAGAATTAACAACCAACACAAACAACAAAACAGGAAAACAGAGCAGAAACAGTCAAACGCAAGACTCATTATGACAAACGGAGCAACACCAACGGGGGCCGCGAACAAACCGGCCACCACGAGCAGGGCAACCTTGGGGCTGACGGGCCTAACCTCGAACGCAATGGCACTCATCGCGCCCGGCGCATTTTTGTGGCTGACGTTCCAGATCCAATCGCTCTACGGCGCGCCGGTGGCTGGTTGCGCCATGTGGTTTGGAATTGTGGCGGCGCTGCTGTTGTGCTTTGCCACGGCGATCAGCTACGCGGAGCTGTCCAAATTATTTCCAGGTGCCGGCTCGTCTTATCTTTACGCGGAGCAGGCATTCCTCTCGAAGACGCATGCTTACAAATTCGCGCGCCTCGCGAAATTTTTCACCGGCTGGGCCAGCCATCTTTATTACTGGGTTTATCCGGGCTGCATGGTGGGCGTGACGGCGATTCTTGGCGGCTATTTGCTGAATCAGTTTTGGCCGGACACGTTCAGCGGTTCTTACAACAGCCCGCTGTTCATGTTTTTGTTTTGCATCTTATTCGCGTTCGGCGTCGCCTACATCGCCTTCCGCGGTGTGACAGGCACGACGGCCGTCAATGTGGCGATCAACGTCATTCAAATCACCGCGCTGGTCGTGTTTTCCATCATCGCCATTGCCTACCGCATCCATCATCCGCAAGGTTCGCAGGGTTATCATCTCTCAAACAGCACGGCGATCAGTTACAACGTGGATTCCGTCAACGTCACCGATGACAAAGGCAAGCCGGTGCAGGATACTTGGGCGGACAGTTCCCTAAAAACCGACGACAAAGGCCAGCCGGTTTACAAACAACAGGATCGGCAAGTCACCAAGTATGATCTGGACAGGACGAAAAACACCGATGCTGTCATCCTCGGCACACTCACGGCGATGGGTCTTGGCGAGGGCGATCCGTATCCGGTATTTCAAAAGGACGATGCCGGGAAGCTGAAGCTGGACAAAGACGGTCACGCCATTGCCGATCCGTTCAGGGTCAGTTACAAACCGGAAGACGCCATCACCGGCAAGCCCGGTGACGCGAAGGACCCGCAGACGTTCCACTTCCATACCACGGCCGGTTCAGTCGTCGCGCCGCACGGCTTCAGTCTCCTGTTCATCCAGGCCTGCATTGCGATTCTCATTTTGGTCGGCTTTGAATCGGTGACCGCGATGGGCGAAGAAGCAAAAAATGCCAAGCGCGACATTCCGCGCGCGGTGCTGCTCTCGCTGGCGATTCAAGGCGCGGTCTGTTATCTTTTTGAATACTTCGCGGCGAATTATCTTCTGCACAACGGCTACGACATTCCGGCAGCCGGCGCGTCGGGCGCGCCGATAGGTGATTTGATGGTCATCACTGGAACGTGGTTGTTTGGCAGTTATGCAGCGGGCAAGGCGTTCATGCTCGTTCAAGCGGGCACGGTTTTCCTGGCGCTGATTGGCACGACGTTGTCCTGCTTGAGCACCGGCGCCCGCGTGACTTACGCGATGGGCCGGGATGAAGAAGTAGCCTCGCACTTCGGATTGCTTCATGGCAGAACGCTCTCGCCGCACCGCGCAATCTGGTCGTTGGCGGTGATATCCGCGATCCTCGGCATTATCACTGTGGCGGTGTATCTTGGCGGCACGACACCTTCGCCGCTTGATCCGAAATACAAGAACCTTTGGTACAGCTTCGGATTATTTCCGCCTGGAACTTACGCGAAGCTTCCAAATACCCTGGTCATCATCACCTTGATCAGCAACTTCGGCACGTTCCTGCTCTACATGACGACCTGCGTCATTGCCATCGTGGCATTCAAGGAACATCATACCTTCAACGGATTCAAACACTTCTTTGTTCCGATCTTCGGACTTCTGGCGAACCTGGCTTGCATGCTGTTCTACTTGATCGGTCCGTTCATGGTCAGCGGCATGAGTTGGAAGGAGCCCTACATCGCACTCGGCGTCGCGGCCATGTGGGGCGTCTACGGAGTGGTTTACTTCCGGAAAAGAAGTGCGCAACTGGGCAAGCCTGTTTTCCTTGCGGAAAAGCCGGCTTAACGCTGAGCAAGACGCAATCAATCATTGAGCCCCGGCCATCCATCGCGATGGCCGGGTTCACTCTTCGAAGTTGGGGTGTGAGTTAAACGTGGCAGGGTCCCTCGCATTGCGGCCTTTTCACTGAAGAAATTCACCTCTAGACTGAAGCCAATCGATGAAAGTCAAGTGCCACCAGATTTCCAGTCCTGGTCCGGTCCGCGATCATAATGAAGACTTCGTTGCTTTCTGGGAGCCGGAGGATTTCTACCTTCGGCAGAGCACGGGCAGCATCGCGATTCTGGCCGACGGTGTGGGCGGCGAGGGCAACGGCGATATCGCCAGCCGACTGGCTGCGGAAACTGCCTTATCCGTGTTCCGTGAATCGAAACCCGAGACCGTTCCTGCGGATATCGTCCGTCAAATCTACGCCGACGCTTCCACCCGCATTTTCCAGATGGCCCAGCAGAAGGGCCGGATGGCGACCACTCTGCTCACGTCGATTTTTCGCCACGACCGGGTCACCATAGCGCACGTGGGAGACTCTCGGGCTTACCTGGTCCGCGCCGGCAAGATCACACGCCTGACCACCGATCACTCCTACACTTCCCTCCAGGTCAAACTCGGCTTGCTTCTGGAACGCAACGCCATGACCAGTCCGCATCGCTCGACCTTGACTCGAAGCATCGGCTATGAACCAATCTGCCATTACGACGTTTCGACCGAAGCTCTCCAAAAGGATGACATCGTTCTCCAGTGCTCCGACGGGCTTTACGGCTACGTTTTGGATGAAGAGATTCTGGACGCGGTCATCAAATTGCATCCCGGGGAAGCGTGCAAGCGGCTCATCGCTCTGGCCGAGAAACGCCAGGGCAGTGATAATATGTCTGTCCAGATCGTTCAGGTGTGGGACGTGGACCACGCCGCCGGCTCCAGCGCCTCCACGACCGCGCGGTCAGCGGGCAAGGATCTCAACGTCGGCAGTTTGCTCGACGACCGGTTCGAGATTACCGACATCATCGCCAAGAGCGGCATGGCTTCGCTGTTCAAGGCAAACGATCGCCAGACCGGCAGAGCGGTTGCCTTGAAGGTTCCGCACCTCCAGATTGAAAGTGATCCAGCCGGGTTTGACCGTTTTCGGCGCGAGGAGGAAATCGGGATTCAACTCAGCCATCCCGGCATCCTGAAAATCTTCCCCGTCAAAACGAAAAGTCGGCCCTACATCGCGATGGAGTATCTCGAGGGCCAGACCTTGAGTGAACTCCTGAAAAGCGTGCGGCCGTTGCCGGAGCCCGACGCCGTGAAAATCTCAAGCCGCATCTGCGAAGCGTTGGAATATATGCACCAAAACGGAGTCGTCCACCGCGATTTGAAGCCGCAGAATGTGATGCTCTGCAACGACGGTTCTATGCGCATCATGGACTTCGGAATCGCGCGAGCCGAGAAGTCCCGCCGGCTCACCTTCGTCGGGTTCACACCGGCGATGGGCACGCCTGATTACATGGCGCCGGAACAGGTCAAAGGCAGCCGCGGCGACGCGCGGACTGACATCTACAGCCTGGGCGCCATCCTCTATGAAATGACCACCGGCGAAGTGCCTTTTGGCGGCGACAGCCCCTATGTCATCATGAACGCCCGCGTGACGGGCGACCCGCAGGCGCCGCGGAAGCTGAATCCCAAGCTGACTCCCGTAATCGAGGAGATCATTCTGCACGCGATGGAACGAGACCCCAAGCGGCGCTACCAATCGGCGGCCGCGATGAAGAAGGAACTGGACGATTACGAGTCCGTGGAATTGAGCAGTCGCCATAGCCGTTTGCAGGCCCCGCAAATCTGGAAGTCACGCTTCCGTTGGCTGCCTCTCGCGATCGGAGTGATTCTGCTGCAAACGATCATCTTTGTGCTTTTGCTGCTGCATTTCCGGAAGCATTAGCTTCTCTATTATCAGGGATTCGCGGTGGACAACGATGTCGCCAGTATCGTGCGGGCCATGAAGGAGTTTTCCCATCCCGGCAACCAGGACAAACCAGGACAAAGTCCTGGTCGATTTGAATCACGCCATCGAAACGACGGTGACCGTGTCCCGGAACGAATGGAAATAGGTGGCCGAAATGCTAACCGACCTTGTCAGTTGAATCGAGTTCGCGCTCCCCCCGCTCCCGGGCGCAAGGCCGGGGTGAACGTGGTCGTCCCGGTTTCCTTTCAACCCTGCTTGAGTAAGCCCTTGATTTGACTTTTCAGCGGCTTACAATGCCGCACAAGTTTTTGTCTGCCTAATGGTCGCAGCAGGGCGTGACCAGCGGGGGAACCGAAGAATCCGTCCGGCCAGGCCGTGACGGCCCGGGGCTAACGATGCGCCGCATCGGGAATACTTGATGGTTCCAGCCCGACAGCTAACCTCGCCGGCACTGAACATTAAGGGCAAGAAAGGTCGATCAACCTTCTCCCCACCTTAACGAGTCGGGCGTGTTCCGCCCGGGTCGCCTGGAAGACAGACAGTTCTACCGACGATGATGGTAAGCAGCACAAAGCGTCCGCGCAACGTCGACGCGCCCAGGGCGGCGGCGATTCTTTATGGCGACTGGGGGACGAGCAAAGCCTATGTCGTTGGGCTCGCGTTTGCCGTGGCCGGTTACAGTTCTTTTTGGCTGATCGCTGCCATGTGCCTGCTCACCGCCCTGGTGGGGGTTAATTACATGACCATCTGCAGGCATTACCCCGACGGCGGCGGGGTTTACGCCAGCGTCCGGCACCGGTCGGAAATCATCTCCATCGTCGGCGCGTTCTTGTTGATCGCCGACTATATCGTGACCGCCGCCATCAGCGCGCTCTCCGCGTTTCACTACCTGGGACAATATCTGGGCATCCCACATCCGGAGATTTGCGCGGCCATTTCCATCGCAATCATCGGAGGTTTGAACTACTTCGGACCCAAACACACCGGCGGCTTGGCTTTCCTCATCTCCCTTCCCACCGTGCTCGTGGTGGTTCTTTTGGGGCTCTTCTGTCTGCCCCATCTCGGCACAGCAGTGCATCATTTGGAGCCGTTGAACGGCGGATTCTGGAGAAACTGGAAAGGTTTTGTGGGCGTCGTGCTGGCGTTGTCCGGAGTGGAGGCGATTGCCAACGCCACCGGGGTGATGAAACTGAATCCCGGCAGCACGGATGCGAAGCCTTGCGTGTCCAAGACGTCAACCCCGGCAATCCTTTGGGTGATGTTGGAAGTCTGCCTGTTTACAGCGTTGCTCGGATTGGGGATGCACGCGTTAGGGGGGCTGCAAATTAACAGGGATGACGTGAACGCTCCCGGCCATTCCGGTGTTCGCGATTACATGCTCGCTTACATGGCCGAAGTCTTTGTGGGCGGCGCCTTGAGTCACGTGGCCGGCCATCTCGCCGCCATGATTGTCAGCTTCGTGTTTGCCGGATTGCTGCTATCGGCCGTCAATACGGCGATTGTGGATTTGATTGCCATTTCATACCTGATGTCGCGCGACGGAGAATTGCCATCGCAATTTCAGAGGTTGAACACGTTCGGCGTGCCGAATCTTGGAATCCTCATTGCGACGATGATCCCGCTAATCCTGGTGGTGGCGGTGAAAGACGTGTCCGGCCTGGCCGATCTCTACGCGGTCGGCGTCGTGGGAGCCATCGCCACCAACCTCGGCGCCAGCGCCACGGATCGGAAGCTCGGCCTGGTCGCCTGGGAACGGCTGCTCATGTTCTGCACGTTCCTGATCATGTTGGCGATCGAGATTTCGTTGTTCTGGGACAAACCCAACGCCCGGGTCTTCGCCGTCACGGTGCTGGCAATCGGTTTGGTTTTGCGCGGATTGGCCGGCGAGTTTTTGCGCAAGAAGAAGGTTCTACAGGCCGCCACAATTACGGTTCCAGCGCCGAGTGGAACTCAGGAGATGATTCCCGCTTCCCCGATGCCCGCTGTTTCTGGAGCGCCTATGGTCTGCGCGGTGCGGGGAGCGGGCAAGACTCTCGACTTCGCCATCGACGAAGCCAAGGAGGCCCATCGGCCGCTTTATCTTCTCTTCGTGCGCACGCTGCCCGCGTTGAGCGAGGAGGATCACAAGCGCAAGTGGGAGGACGACGAGGACGCTCGAGAAATATTCTTGCGGGCCAAAGCCAGGGCCGGCGGCCATCCGGTCTTTCCCTGCTACGCGGTTAGCGACTCGGTGGCAGACACCATCGTCGATATCACCGCGACCATGGGAGCAGGCTATCTTGTCCTGGGCGCTCCCGAACGCCGAGGCCTGGTCAGTCTCCTCCGCGGCAACGTCGTGCGCAAGGTTTCGGAGATTTTGCCGGAGGATATTCATTTGTTGGTATACGCTTGAGATAAGCTTGCATCGATGGAAGCCGGCACACATCGTCCGCGCAACGTGGGTTGGGCCCGGGCGGCAGGTTTGCTTTACGGCGACTTGGGCACCAGCAAAGCCTACGTTTTGGGTTTTGCCTTCATGGTCACCGGGTTTGCATCGCTGCCGATCATTCTGGCGGTATGCGCCCTGACCGGGGTCGTCGCTTACAACTATGTGATCGTCTGCCGGCATTTTCCGGATGGCGGCGGCGTCTATTCCGCGGCACGCAGTCAGAGCCGGATTCTGGCGGTGATGGGGGCGCTGCTGCTGGTGGCCGACCTGACCGTAACGGCCGCATTAAGTGCGTGGTCCGGCATGAGTTACTTCGGAGTTCCCAGGGCCTACGTGCCTCATGCCACGATGTTGCTCATCCTGGCCATTGGCGCGATCAATTACTTCGGCCCCAAACACAGCGGCAGTCTGGCTCTCATGCTGGCGCTGCCCATGGTGGTGGTGGTGATTCTCATTATCGGTTGGAGCCTGCCGCATCTGACGCTCGCTCACCTGGAGCCGTCCCACAGGAGCTTTGCCAAAAACTGGGTGAGCTTCGTCAACGTGATTCTGGCTCTCAGTGGCGTGGAAACCATCGCCAACCTGACCGGAGTGTTGAAGCTCGATCCCGGCTCCTCCATGGACAAGCCCGAGATACGGAAGGAAACCCGCAAAGCCATCTGGCCCGTGGCGGCGGAAGTCGTGCTCGGCACAGCGTTGCTCGGCTGGGCGATGCTCTCCTTGCCCAAGGAATTATCCCCGCAACTGAGAGAACGTTCCGACGACATGATCCGCTACGTGGGCGAACACTACGCCGCCCTGGCGTGGGGCAGCGAGGTCGGCCACATCTTCAGTGTGGTGGCCGGGGTGGTCATCGGGCTCATGCTTTTCAGCGCCGTCAACACGGCCGTCACCGCGCTCATCGGACTGGGTTACATGCTGTCTCGCGACGGCGAAATGCCGCGGTCGTTCGCCCGGCTGAATGCCTCCGGCGTACCCTGGGTGCCGCTCGCCATTGCCGTGACGCTGCCTCTCCTGGTGGTCGCCTTTTCCTCGGACATCAATTCGCTGGCCAACCTGTACGCCATCGGCGTCGTCGGCGCCATTACCGTCAACCTCGGCTCTTGCGCCATCAACAGGAATTTGGACTTTGCCTTCCGTGAACGCGCGCTGCTGGGGATCACCTTCGTGCTCCTGTTGGCCGTCGAAATCACCATCGCCAAAACCAAACCCGACGCTCTCTTTTTCGTGATCTGCATCCTCGGCATCGGATTGACGTTGCGCGCCTATTCCCAAAAGCGCGCCGGTTTGCAAAGCGTTACGGTCAGCCGGGATCTCGCGGCCGCGGTTTCACCGGAATCTGCTCCCGACTGGAAGATGAGTTTAGCCGCCGGCCAGACCATCCTCGTGGCCGCGCGCGGATTCACGCCGGTGCTTCGGTTCGCGCTGGAGGAGGCGCGGCTTCGGCATGGAAACCTGTACGTGTTGTACGTCAAGGAATTGGTCGTCAACCTTCCCGGCCCTTTGGCCAACAACGAACGCCCACGCTGGCAAGACGACAGTCAAGCGGCTCTCATCATGTCCGGCATGCTCAAGCTGGGCACGGACGCCGGCGTGCAGGTTGTGCCCGTTTACGCCGTGAGCGACAATCCCGCGGTCACCATTCTCGATCTGGCCGCCACTCTCGGTGTGGATATGCTGATGCTGGGATCTCCCCATCGAAGCTCCCTGGCCAAGCTGTTGCGGGGCGACGTGGTGACCGAGGTGGCCAGGAACCTTCCCGAAGACATCCAGCTCGTCATCCACGGTTAGAGCGGCTGCCGACGCGCTGCGGCGCGGGCACAAGCCATCGTCCGCGTCGCAGTTCAGAAATCATCACTCTGGTCAAAAGGCGACACCCAATTTGTTTAAAAAGTCAGAGTCCCGTTTTGCGATGTGGGTATTTCCTGGGGAATACGGAAAGTTTTCGTTGAAAAGATTTAATCATCATGCGTGGCAAAGGTCTTGCTAGGGGAACCGACCAAGAATCAGACTCATGATTTTTGACGCAAGCTTCGGGTGGCGCGTTGCGCTCGCACGTCGTGCGAGCAACTGCGCCTTTGGGTGAATGAGTACTAACCGCTATGAAAAAAGTCGAAGCGATCATTAAACCATTCAAGTTGGACGAAGTGAAAGACGCTCTGAGTGAAATTGGCATCGAGGGCATGACGATCACCGAGGTCAAGGGCTTTGGCCGCCAGAAAGGCCACACGGAAATCTATCGCGGCAGCGAATACACGGTGGACTTCCTCCCTAAAATCAAAATCGAGCTTGTCCTGGCCGACAACCGGCTCGAGGCGGCGGTGGCTGCGATTGTCAAAGCCGCCAAAACCGGAAAAATCGGCGACGGCAAAGTCTTCGTTTCCAAAATCGATGACGCCGTTCGCATTCGCACCGAGGAAAAAGGAGAGAAAGCAGTTTAACGCCTGAATTCAAGCAACCCGGAAGCTAGAACACGAGAACACGATGAAAAGAACAATCGCGATTTTTGCTCTGGTGGCCCTGACGCATTGGGCCACCACACCGCTGCGCGCCGCTGAGGCGCCTCCTGCGCCAACTCTCGAACAACGCGTTTCATCACTCGAGGCTTACATCAACAATGGCGATCCCACCGCGGGCCTGAAAGATAAGGATGGCAAGATTCCCAATGGCCTGACGACGCCGACGGCGGGAGTGCCGGGTCCCGGGGCGAACGCGTGGCAAATGACCTCTTCGGCACTGGTGCTCTTTATGACACTGCCCGGGCTGGCTCTTTTCTATGGCGGCCTGGTCCGGCGCAAGAATGTGCTTTCCGTTTGCGCTCAATGCTTCTTCATCACTGGCCTGGTGACGATCCTGTGGTGGATTTGCGGCTACAGCCTCGTCTTTCACAACGGCGAAACCGCCGGCGGGTGGTCGATCCTGGGCAATTTGAAATTCTCGTTCTTTAAAGACGTCACTTCGGCGCCCAACGGCGACTATTCCTACTGGGTTTCGCATAACGTCTTTGCCATGTATCAGCTCATGTTCGCCATCATCACGCCGGCGCTCATCATCGGCGCCATCGCCGAACGAATGAAGTTCTCGGCCATATGCCTGTTCATGACCCTATGGATGTTCATTGTTTACTTCCCGCAAGCGCACATGGTCTGGGGTATTGACGGATTGATGAATGGCGTTTGGAACGCCAAGGCGCCGATCAAAGCCATCGACTTCGCGGGCGGCACGGTCGTGCACATGACATCGGGCTGGTCGGCGCTCATCTTGTGTTTGATCCTGGGCAAGCGCCTGGGCTTTCCGAGGGAAGCGATGCCGCCACACAGCATGGTGCTGACGATGATCGGAACCGGCATGCTCTGGGTCGGCTGGTACGGCTTTAACGCGGGCAGCGCCGTCGGCGCGGACGTGATTGCCGCCAACGCCTTCACGACGACCACTCTTGCGACGGCCGTCGCCTCATTCGTCTGGCCGATGGCTGAATGGATTACCAGGGGCAAACCAAGCGTCCTGGGGTTCTGTTCCGGAGCGGTGGCCGGACTCGTGGTGATCACGCCGGCGTGTGGTTTCGTGACCGCGAAAGGGGCGGTCGCGATCGGCATTGCCGCCGGCCTGATTCCCTGGTTCTTTTGTTTCAAAGTCAAGAGCTGGTTCGGCTATGACGATGCGTTGGACACCTTTGGTGTTCATGCCGTGGGTGGCACGATGGGCGCCTTCCTGACTGGCGTCCTGGCGCGTAACTCAGCCAATGGCAATCTGACGACCAACCTGAAGAATTACGTGACGGATTCCTGCATGCAACCGCTCGTTTGGGAGCAGCTCAAAGCCATCGGCCTTACCTTGGTGCTGGCCGTCGTCGGCACTACCATTATTGCCTTCATCGTCAAGGCGATTGTTGGCTTGCGCCCGAGTGAGGAAGTCGAAACCATTGGCCTGGACCTTGCCGAGCACGGTGAGGAAGGTTATCACGCGGAGTCGGCCATTTAACAGTTGCAGACGAACTGCGTCAATTTCGCGGAGGCAACCCCCGGCTGACGGGGGTGCCCGGCGATCCTAGAACCAAACCTAACACAGCAGACAGAAAATCATGAGTACACCTAAGAGCGTAATCGAATTAGCAAAGAAGAGCGAAGCGAAGATGGTGGACATCAAGTTTGTGGACACCTTCGGGACATGGCAGCACTTCACCATGCCCATAGCCGAATTGACCGAGGAAGCCTTTGCCGAGGGACTGGGGTTCGATGGCTCCAGCATCCGGGGCTGGAAGAGCATTGAAGCCAGCGACATGCTGGCGATGCCCGATCCGGACACGGCGTTCATTGACCCGTTTTGCGCGGTGCCAACCTTGAGCCTGACGTGCACGATCGCGGAGACGGGCACCCTCGAAACCTACACGCGCGATCCGCGCGGCATCGCGCAGAAGGCGGAGAAATATCTGGCCAGCACTGGAACGGCAGACACCGCCGTGTTCGGGCCGGAAGCAGAGTTTTTCGTCTTCGACAACGTGCAGTTTGACAGCAGGAGCAACGGCACGTTTTACTCCGTGGACTCGGTGGAAGGCGTTTGGAACACGGGTCGGGACGAAATGCCCAATACCGGATACAAAATTCGCCACAAGGAGGGCTACTTCCCGGTGCCGCCGGCGGACACGCAACAGGACATCCGGACCGAGATGGTTCTGACGATGGAACAGTTGGGACTCAAGGTTGAGAAGCATCACCATGAAGTGGCCACGGCGGGCCAGGCGGAAATCGACTATCGTTTCGACACGCTGGTCCGCAGCGCCGACGCGATGATGGTCTATCGCTATGTCATCAAGAATGTCGCGCAGAAACACGGCAAAACGGCGACGTTCATGCCCAAACCGCTCTTCGGCGACAATGGCTCGGGGATGCACACCCACCAGAGCTTGTGGAAGAAGGGCAAGCCGGTGTTTGCCGGCAACGAATACGCCGGCTTGAGCAAGACGGCGCTCTATTACATTGGTGGCCTGTTGAAACACGCGCACGCCCTTTGCGCCTTTTGCAGCCCCACGACCAACTCCTACAAGCGGCTCGTCCCCGGCTTCGAGGCCCCCGTGAACCTGGCCTACAGTTCTCGCAACCGTTCGGCGGCCATACGCATCCCCACTTACAGCGACAACCCCAAGACCAAACGCATCGAATACCGCCCGCCCGATCCTGCGGCCAATCCGTATCTGGCATTTGCGGCGATGCTCATGGCGGGACTGGATGGCATCCAGAACAAGATTGATCCCGGCGAGCCGATTGACAAGAACATGTATGAGTTGCCGCCGGAAGAACATGCCAAGATTCCGCAAATCCTGGGAAGTTTGTCTGAGGCCATCGAGGCCCTCGAGCAAGACCATGCCTTCCTGCTCAAGGGCGATGTCTTCACCGCTGACTTCATCGAAATGTGGGTCAGCACCAAGCGCAGGGAACACGATGCGTTGCGTCTGCGCCCCCATCCATACGAGTTTTTCCTCTACTACGACGTGTAGGAGAGGACGCTCAGGGGTATCGGAGTGACGGCGTGGACGCAAGTCCACGCCGTTTTCGTAGCTGCGTTCGCCGGACCACCCCCAGTTTTTTCGTTGGAACGCGGCCCATGGCGAGCCGCGCCGTGAGCAGCGCAGCCACGGCTCCGACCTCAGCGCCGTGCCGCCCTCGCTTCCAGTGCCACTTTGACAAATTCCACAGCCCGCCGCGTCAATTCCGCCCAGTTGTTTTCCTGCAGCAGTTTGGTCGATACCAGCGAGGAGCCGACGCCGACGGCCGCGCAGCCCGCATCCAAAAACTCCGCCACGTTGTGGAGGTCCACTCCGCCAGTAGGCACGATGCGCAGATGGGGCAGGGGAGCGCGTATCGCTTTGATATAACCCGGCCCCAGGTTGTCGGCCGGAAAAATCTTGATGAAATCCGCTCCCGCCTCGTGCGCCGCCTGCGCTTCCGTGGGCGTGTACGCCCCAAGCATGATGGGACGATCCGCGCCGCGCACGATCGAAACAAACTCCGGCCGGCAAATCGGGCTGACGACAAACTCGGCTCCGGCGGCGATGGCCGCGCGGCAGGTCTCGCTGTCCAGAACCGTGCCCACCCCGATCAGGGCGCCGCCGCCCATTTTCTGACTCGCCCCGCGAATGGCATCTATAGCATTCGGCGTCGTCATCGTGATTTCAATCGCGATGACCCCTCCGGCGATGAGCGCCTCGGAGAGAGGAATGACCTGTTCGGCCTTCTGGGCGCGGACGACGGCAATGATTCCGGGGTTGGTCAGCAGGGCAATGATTTCCGCTTTGGTTCTCATGGTTGTTCGAGTTCGACATCGGTCAAAACCAGCGATTCAAGCGGGAGGAATCAAGCACGAAAGCGGACGAAAAACACGAAGATTCGGTAAGCCAAGCCGCGGTCCGGGTGGGGCGTGGGTCGGTTTGTTCACGCTGTTGGTCGGGCAGGCGTACTCGCGAGCCGGAAACATGGGATTCCATCGAAAGCGCGGCTCGCCAGGAGGATCGCCCCATAAAACCGACGCACTGCCTGCGGGCGGAGTCGTTCTGCTGCGGGTGCCGGCATGGGGGGCCAAGCCGCGCGGCGCCGGCCCGTCACTTGCGCGTCGCGGTTTCCGGGCTAGATTCCCATGAAATTGAGCCATGATCTCAACGGGCAGAGCGCAAGTCCTGGTTCTCGATTTGAGCCGATTACGCCCCGGCTGGGCGATCCAGTTGGCGACCGCAGATAAACGCGGAGAAACGCAGATGAATGCAACATCGTCAGCATTCAACGAACGCTGTAAAGGGTTGTCTCGGTTGAGCTCTGAGTGGTTTCCCATCTGCGTCCCTCTGTGTCCATCTGCGGTTCAAATGAATGGTGACAGCCTCCTGCCCGTATGAAACGAACATTGCGCATTGTGGCGGCAGCGATCGTGCTGGCGGCGGCCACTTTCTGGGCTGCCTCCGGCGCGAATCGCGGCTGGACGAAAACCAGCGTTCCCACCAAAACCGTGGATGACGTCACCGGGATCGAAGGCGTCACTTACACAAGAAAATTTGTGCCCGGGCTGGATTTCCTCGCACTCGGGGTGTTGGGCGCGGTATTCCTGGCGGGCGTTTCCTTTCTGATTCCCAAAAAACAACTGGAACCTGGACAGTGATCGAATTACGATTCCTGCACACACACATGAAAACCACAATCATTATTGCTATTGCTCTGGTTGCTTTTGCCGGCGCGGGCTTGGCCGCGCCGGAAACCTTCGACTTCAAAGACCCCAAGGGCGTGAACAACGCCGGTTTCAGGGTCGACGCCCCGCTTGAGGCGGTGAACGGCAACGCCGATGGCATCTCCGGCACCGTCACCTTTGACTCCGAAAACCCCGCAGCCACGCAAGGCAAGATTATTGTCGCGAGTGCGTCGCTGATGGTGCCCAATTCGATGCAGCAGCACCATCTGCACAGCGATATGTGGCTCGACGTGGCGAAGTACCCTGAAATCACCTTCGAATCGAAGGCGTTCAAAAATGTTAAGACGGAAGGGAACGTAACCACCGCCGAGGTGGTGGGTAACTTTACGCTGAAAGGTGTTTCCAAAGAACTGACGGTTCCCGTGAAGTTGACCTATTTGAAGGACAAACTGGGCGCCCGCGTGCCCAAGATGAAAGGCGACCTGCTCGTCATTCGTTCCAACTTCAGCATCAAACGCAGCGACTTCAATATCCAGGCGCACCAGATGGAAGACAAGGTGTCCGATGACATTGATCTGACGTTGAGCATTGCGGGGGCGGCGGCGAAGTGATCATCGGAAAGGCGGAAAACCCTCCGGCTGACGGCGAACCGCCCGAGTTTGTCGACAGACAACCAGTGAAGCGGCGTAAACGCCGCGCTCCGTTCCCCATTTATGAGATAAGTTCAAGTATCTCGTGTGGCGGGCAATAGTCCATTCTGGCTATAGCGCGGCTCCTTCGGATGAATTCTCTCGAAGCGGAACCTGGCCGATGAAGTATTATGCCTCGCCCGGGGCCTGCTACTCTTCGGGCACGCAGTATCTCGCTGGAACGCCCGGCGCCGTCTATACTCTCACAGGCTGGGGACGCGTCCCGTTTGAGTTCAACGATTCCCTTGTCATCCTGAATTTGACGCTAACCGGCGTGCCCCCCTTGCATCCCGCTCCGCCCGGCTTTACCTTGCCCATGCAATGCTCAAATCGTCTGGGCGACCGGTGATCCGCCTGCGAGGTGTTCGTCACCATAACCTGAAGAATTTCGATCTCGACCTGCCGCTCCACCAGTTAATCGTCATTACCGGCCTGAGCGGTTCGGGCAAGAGTTCGCTTGCCTTCGACACGCTGTTTGCCGAGGGCCAGCGGCGCTACATCGAGACGTTCTCGCCATACGCGCGGCAGTTCTTCGATCGCATGGACAAGCCGCAAGTGGACAGCATCGAAGGCATTCCACCGGCGATCGCCATCGAGCAACGCAACGCGGTCCGAACCACGCGCTCCACGGTCGGCACCATGACCGAGATTTGCGACCACATGAAAGTGCTCTGGCCGCATATCGCCCAATTGCATTGCCGCCAATGCGGCCAACCGGTGCGCAAGGATTCCCCGCAAAAGATTTGGGAAAGCCTGGGCAGGGTGGGGCGAGCGTCCTCGCGAGCCGGCCAGGCAACTCAAAGCGACGGCTCGTCAGGAGCCTCGCCCCACCGGGAAGTTCTCATCACGTTCGACGTTCCGCTGTCCGGGAAACTCTCGCTCGCAGAATCGCTCGGGCTGGTTTCCAAACAAGGCTATCAACGGCTCCTGTTTGACCGCCAAATCGTGAGCCTGGACGAGGCGCCGTCACGCATCGCGCCGCAGGGTTCCCGCGTCACCTCACTCACCGTGATTCAGGACCGCCTCAAACTGACGCCGAACAACCGCGCCCGCTTCGTCGAAGCCTGCGAACAAGCCTACCATTTCGGCAAAGGGAAACTGGCAGCGCATGGAATCGGCGGTTCGCAGGGAAGTCCGAAGACGAAGGACGAGGAGGAAAAAGGCGCTGGCCCGCACTTCGCACTTCTCACGTCGCGTCTCTTCTCGAACCGTTTCCACTGCGCGGAGTGCGACATTGAATATCGTGAGCCGGTCCCGGCCCTGTTCAGTTTCAACCATCCGGCGGGCGCCTGCCCGACTTGCCGCGGTTTTGGCCGGGTCATCTCCATTGATTACGATCTGGCCATCCCCGACCGCTCGCTGACACTGGCTGAAGGGGCGGTGAAACCCTGGCGCAGCGGCTTCAGCGCCGAGTGCCAGGCAGACTTGACTAAGTTCTGCAAAGTCCGCCGCGTCCCAATGGATGTGCCGTTTGCCAACCTTTCAGAAGAACACCGGCGCTGGATCATTGAGGGCGATCCCGATTACGGCAGCGATGAGGAGCACGAGTGGCCGCGGGCCTGGTACGGTGTCAAAGGCTACTTCCGCTGGCTCGAATCGAAGGCTTACAAGATGCATGTGCGCGTTCTGCTCTCGCGCTACCGCGCCTACACCGCGTGTCCGGACTGTCGGGGCGCGCGATTTCAGCCGGAGGCACTCCTGTACAGGTTTACGCTCGACGATTCGCGCTTGACGAGCCGCCGAGCAGACACACGCGCGCGAATCCGGGAAGGCGCGCCAATCGCAAATCGCCAACCGCAAATCACCCTGGCCGATTTCTACGCCCTGCCGGTCAGCGACGCGCTCCTCATGATCGAAGCGCTGGCGGCATCACGCATCACTCATCACCCGTCACGTACCCTGAACGATCCCGTCGCCCTGGTCTTGTCCGAGGTTCATTCACGGTTGAGATATCTCCATGAAGTCGGCTTGGGCTATCTCACTTTGGACCGCCCGACGCGGTCGTTGTCCGGAGGTGAAACCGAGCGCGTCAACTTGACGACGTGCCTGGGCACGCGCCTGGTGAACACGTTGTTCGTGCTCGATGAGCCCAGCGTCGGCCTGCATCCGCGCGACACCGAGAGATTGGTTCGCATCCTCCAACAATTGCGCAACGCCGGAAACACGGTCGTGGTGGTGGAACACGAACCGAGCGTCATGCGCGCCGCCGACCGGATCATCGATCTCGGCCCGGGCCACGGCGCCACCGGCGGCCAGATTGTTTTTCAAGGCACTTATCCCGAGATCCTGACGTCAGGCGTCTCGCTTACGGGCCAATATCTGAGCGGCCGAAGACAGATCGAAGTTCCCGAGCGCAGACCGGTGCGCGTAGCGCATGCTTCCAGCATGCGGGTCCGCCGGCCATCTCTGCCCAGAGTTCATCCCGGCAGCAAGGTTGTTGCCGGAACCCGCGGGCAGGATGCCTGCGCCACGTTGAAGATCAGCCACGCGACACACCATAACCTCAAAGACCTTACGGTAGAAATCCCCCTGGGAAGATTCGTTTGCGTCACGGGAGTCAGCGGCTCTGGCAAAACCACCCTGATCCGGGAAGTGCTGCTGCCGGCGCTGCGGTCGAATTTGAATTCTCAAACCTCGGACTCGAAATCATCGACCGCCAAAGCCTCCGACCGGTTCGAGGAGCGGCGCGAAGACGAAACCTCAACCCTCAACCCCCAACCTTCAACCCTCCTTGCCGGCTGGCAAAACCTTGAACGCGTCGTGCTCGTGGACCAGTCCATTCTCGGCAAAACGCCGCGTTCAAATCCGGCGGTCTACATCGGCGCATTTGACCTGATCCGTGAGTTCTTCGCTCAATCGGGACCGGCCAAGCAGCGCGCCTTGAACGCGAGCGCGTTCAGCTTTAACTCCAGCCAGGGCCAGTGCGAACGGTGCCGGGGAGCCGGTTTTGAGAAGATCGAAATGCAGTTTCTCAGCGACGTTTTCATCCGCTGCCCCGACTGCGGCGGGCGGCGTTATCGGCATCATATTCTCGAGGTAAAGATCGAAGTGTCAGGTGTCAGGAGCCAGGCGCCAGGTAAACGCGGCCGGCCAGGCCTGACACCCGGCACCTCGCACTCGACACCTGTTGCCTGGTCCATCGCCGACCTCCTGGATGCAACCGTCGATGAAACGGTTGAATTCCTCGGCGCGTTCCCCAGTTCGTGCCCCGCGCAACGGGCGGTCGAAGGCCTGAACCTGCTGCAGGAAGTCGGGTTGGGCTATCTGCGGCTCGGCCAACCCATCAACACACTGTCGGGCGGCGAATGCCAGCGACTCAAACTCGTGAGGCATCTCGCAGAAGCGGCGGTGGCCGCGAATGTGAATTCGCGGTTCGAAACGTCAGTGAATGGAAGCGGCCGACAGCCGCGGTCGTCGGAACGCCGCCGCGAACTTCAAAAGCCGACTTTGTTCCTTTTCGACGAGCCGACCACTGGACTGCATTTCGATGACGTGCGCGTGTTGCTCGGTGTGTTTCAACGCCTCGTGGACGCCGGACATTCCGTCGTGGTGATCGAGCATAACCTCGACGTGATCAAGTCCGCTGACTGGGTCATCGATCTTGGCCCGGATGGCGGCGCGGAGGGCGGCCGGATTGTGGCTGAAGGCGCCCCGGAAGAAATAGCTGAAGCCAGGGCCAGCCATACCGGCCGGTTTCTCCGGGACCTGGCAGGGGCGCGCTCCCGCGCGTCCCACTGTGCGCAACTTGGCTCACAATTCCCCGGAACCGCGGAACACCGCGCCCCTCCCGCGGCGGACAAAGTCGCCGTGTCAGGCTGACCATGTTCCAGTCGAATGAACCCACCCGCCCGGACGCGATCGTCATCCACGGCGCGCGCGAGCATAATCTGAAGAACGTGTCCCTCGCGATTCCACGCGGGAAACTGGTCGTCCTTACCGGCGTGAGCGGATCGGGCAAAAGCACGCTCGCGTTCGACCTGCTTTTCGCCGAAGGGCAGCGGCGGTTTCTCGACTCGATGAATGTGTATGCCCGGCAATTTGTCGAGCAACTCTCGCGTCCGGACGTGGACCTGATCGCCGGCATTCCGCCCACGGTCAGCATCGAACAGCGCAATTCGCGCGGTGGTGGCAAGAGCACCGTTGCCACGGTCACGGAGGTTTACCATTTCATTCGGTTGCTCTTTGCGCGGCTGGGAACGCAGTTTTGTCCCGACTGCGGAGTGGCCGTCGAGGCACAAACGCGCGACGAGGTGGGGCGGCGCCTGCGGCAGGAGCTCAAGCAACGTGGCCAGTTGCTGCTGTTGGCGCCCGTGGTCAAGAACCGGAAGGGCTTTCACAGCGACGTCGCCGCCTGGGCTGCCAGACACGGTTATTCGGAAATTCGCGCCGATGGAAGGATTTACTCCGCGAGCGAGCCTTTTCGGCTGGATCGTTTTCGCGAACACAATGTGGAAATCGTGGTCGGCGTGGCAGCGGCGTCTCCTCAGAGCGCTGCCACCTCTCTGCAGGCAAAGCAGCGGCGTTCCGACGAGCCGCCGCTTCGAGAACTCATCGACGAAACCCTGAAGCTGGGGCAGGGGACCTTGTTCGCGCTGGACAACGCCGCACACCTTTCGGTCCATTCCACCGAGCGCTCCTGTCCCGACTGCGGCCGGTCCTTCGAACCGCTCGATCCTAAAAACTTCAGCTACAACTCGCCTCGGGGCTGGTGCCCCCGCTGCCGCGGATTCGGCGAGTTGTTTTACATGCCCGAAGACGTGGACCGCGGCGCGCGTGAGGACGCCATCGCCGAGTCTTGGTACGGATGGCAGGAAGGACAGCGCGAGGTTTGCCCGGAATGCGAGGGATCAAGGTTGAATCCGGTCGCCCGGGCGGTGAGATTGCAGATTCCAAATCTCAAATCTCAAATCCGAAATTCAAAGTCGGCCGGGCTGAACGTCGACGCTTTGGCCCGCGTCACCGTTCAGGAGGCGGAGCAACTGTTCCGGCGGATCCGGTTCAACGGGCATGCCGCGAAAATCGCGCGTGACATTTTGCCGGAGATTTGCGAGCGGTTGGCATTCCTGCGCGAAGTCGGCCTCGGCTATCTGCAACTCGGGCGTGGTGTGCCGACGCTTTCCGGCGGTGAAAGCCAGCGCATTCGCCTGGCGGCCCAACTGGGCTCCACCTTGAGCGGCGTGCTCTATATCCTGGATGAACCCACGATCGGCCTCCATGCGCGCGACAACCAGCAACTGCTCGCCATCCTCCAAAAGCTCAAAAGACGCGGCAATTCCGTGCTGGTGGTAGAGCACGACGAAGAAACGATGCGACGGGCCGATTACATCGTGGACCTCGGTCCCGGAGCCGGCCTTCACGGCGGGGAAATCGTCGCGGCCGGCACACTCCCGGAATTGCTGCGGCATCCGGAATCCATCACCGCCCGGTGTTTGCGAACGCACAAGACTTACCCCACGCGCGGGAAAAGGCGGACCGTAACCGCGCACTCAAATTCGCGGCCGAAATCCAGCCGGGTTCTCACAAACCCGGCTGCAGAAGCATTGAGTTGGCTGACGCTGAAGAATGCCTCGAAGAACAACCTGAAGAATCTCACCGTCTATTTTCCCCTCGGTCGCCTGGTTTGCGTGACCGGCGTCAGTGGTTCGGGCAAGAGCACGCTCGTTCGCGAGTGCTTGTTGCCGGCGTTGCAGACGGAACTCAAAACTCGAAACTCAAAACCCAAAACCTCCGAATTGACCGGTTTCGAATCCATCAAAGCGGTCTTCGAGGTGGACCAATCCCCGATTGGCCGCACTCCGCGCTCGGTTCCAGCGACCTATGTCGGATTCTTCGATGACATCCGGGCGCTGTTTGCGCAGGTGCCGGAAGCGCGACTGCGCGGCTATTCTCCAGGACGCTTTTCCTTCAACAGCTTGCAAGGCCGTTGCCCGGAATGCGAAGGGGCGGGACAGATCAAACTGGAAATGAGCTTCTTGCCGCCCGCCTTCGTGCGCTGTGAAAGCTGCGGCGGCTGCCGGTTCAACCGCGAGACGCTCGATATTCAATACCGCGACAAGCACATCGCCCAGGTGCTCGAACTTTCCGTGGAAGCAGCCCTGGGCTTTTTCGCCAGCCATCCGAAAATCAAGCTGGCATTGCAGGCGTTGTGCGACACCGGCCTGGGCTATCTCAAGCTGGGCCAGACCAGCCCGACGCTCAGCGGCGGCGAGGCCCAGCGGGTTAAACTTGTCAGCCATTTCCTGGCGGGACTTAAAGAAGTGCGCAGTGAGAAGTTCGAAGGAGGAACTGGTAATGCCGGGGCTCCCCCCCGCTTCGCATCTCACACTTCGAACCTCTTCATTTTAGAAGAGCCGACGATCGGACTGCATATGGCGGATGTGCGGCAATTGGTCGAGGTCCTCCAACGATTGGTGGATGCAGGACATTCCGTGATCGTCATCGAACATAATCTCGATCTGATTGCCGAGGCGGACTGGATCATCGACCTGGGACCGGAAGGGGGTGAAGGAGGCGGCCGTGTCGTGGCAGCAGGAACGCCGGAGCAGGTGGCGCGCAATAAGCGCTCACACACCGGCAGCTTTTTGCGTAGCTTCCTTGCGGGCGGGACGGCGCGTCGTCGTCCCTGATTTGTGAAGCAGCAATGTCCTGTCACTTCCCGAAGATGAGCGAGCCGTACCACGAAATCCTGGGCGGGGAAACGAATTTGTTTCCGGCGGTGAGGTGACGTCATCACCTTGCTGGAACGAAAGACAGCCGCGCAGCGTCTGGAGTGCGGCGGTTTATCGCCGCTTTCGCCAAAGCCGGGCAGAGCCCGGCGCTATGGACCGAACACCTTCCGCGCCGCCTTCGAGTGAATCTCGTACGCGCGTTCGCCAAAACAAACGAGGACGATTCGCTCGACGAACTTGTTGCGCTCAAGGAATTCCTTTGCCTCCACGGCCGCAATTTCCGCCGCCCTCTCCATCGGAAAGCCGTAGGCGCCGGTGCTGATGGAAGGAAATGCAACCGTCCGGATGCCATGCCGCTCCACGAGGGCAAAACAATTGCGGTAACAACTCGCCAGCAGTTCGTTTTCGCCGTGGCTGCCATCGCGCCAGACGGGGCCCGCGGTATGGATCACCCATTTGGCCGGGAGGCGGTAGCCCCGGCTGATCCTTGCCTCGCCGGTCGGACAGCCGCCCAGCTTGCGGCATTCCTCGAGCAATTCGGGTCCCGCCGCGCGATGAATGGCGCCGTCCACACCCCCGCCGCCGAGCAGCGTGGTGTTAGCGGCATTGACGATCGCGTCCACCTGTTGCTTCGTGATGTCTCCTTGCTCGATGAAAATTCGATTGACTCCGGTTTGATCGCTCATGCTGGGCTTGATTTAAGATCTACGATATACGAGCGATGGGACATTCGGTTGCGCTCGTCAATCGCAAATCGCATATCGTAAATCGTGAACGTTCACTGCCGGTTAAGCGCGGAAAAAGGTTGCATAGCCTGGGCTGCTTATTCAGAGTTATTCGATAGCGGAGAGATGGCTGAGTGGTTTAAAGCGCACGCCTGGAGAGCGTGAGTCCCCCTAAAGGGGATCGGGGGTTCGAATCCCCCTCTCTCCGCCAGTTTGAATTTCCTGCCCGGCTCTTTCGTCATTTCCGGTGATGCTCTCCGGCCGCCTCGGATTCTCGTGAGAGGCAGCAGGCGTGTAAAGACAAAGAACGGCTCCGCTAAAGACACATCGATGAAAACAACCGCGTGCCAAGTGCTGATGCTTGTCGCGGTTCTTCTGTTGTTGACCTTTCACACCAGGATCGTCCAAGCCGTACCGGCGCTTCCAGAATCCTCCGGAACCACGAACACGGTCGCGCTCACGAGCAAATGGCACACCATCAAGATCACGCCGCCATCAGGCTTGCCAAAGATCCATTGGTATAAAAAGATCAACCCGCTTTGGTGGTTTAAGGACATCGACGACCCGCTTCCACCGGCCTGGTACCGACCCAGCCGCAAGACAAGACGCCTGACGTGGTCGCTCCGCAACCCATTCCATAATTTCAATTTCTACGTCATCGGAGTTGCCGACAGGAAATTCACGCGGAGCAGTCGATATCCCGAGGTCACCTCCAATCCGCACGGAGGGTGGAACTTTGCCGTTTCAAAATACAAACGGCTCCAGCTGCCGTTCGTCTCTTATCGCCGCGGCAGGTTGGAGACTTACTTTGGCTGGCGCGACCGCGGAAACTTCGGCATCAAGTTCAACATCAGGAAACGGGCCGCATCATGCGTCTCCATGAGCGGGCGAATTGGCGCGACAAGATAGTGCGTAGCTACGCATTATTTTGTCGCGCCCCCCCCCTTCGTGGTCGCAATGCGCTGCCAATGCCGGGATTGGAGGATTTCGACTCAGTGTCCGGGGCTTTGCCTGGCGGTGACGGCACAGTCGCTGACCTACACCGCCCCGTCTTCGCGGTCAGGTTTCGGGGCGTGGTTGACGATTATTACCGGAGGGCAGCCTCTCTCGCCTGTTCCACAGCAGCATGCCCACCCAGCCCATCAACATCACCACGGCCGCGCCGGCGAGACATGCGCCGAAGGCGAGTGAAGCGGGTTGATACCGAAACTCGATGGCAGCAGACCCCGCCGGCAATGCCACTCCGCGGATCGCGTAGTCTGTCCTTAAGACGGGAACCCGACGGCAGTTGACAAATGCTCGCCAGCCCCCGTCCCAGGCGTCAGCCAACACTAACAATCCCGGCGTTTCCATCCGCGCAGTCACAACCACACGATTCGGCATTTCTTCCGTGACCTCACCCGTCCCACGGCAATCCGAGGGCAGACTGACCGGGGCTTCCACGTAGGCGATTTCGCGAGGATCGAATTCCGGAAGCCCAAGCCGGTAAAGCATTTCATTTCCATCGGGCACAACCTCGACCTGTCTCGGCACGAACACCCGCGGCAGGGCCGAACGGTTTTCCATCACCCAATAATCAGGACTTTGGAAAGTCGGCGACGCCTGTGGCGGCGGCTTCCCGCGGAAAATCACATACTGCACCGTCAAGGCGTCCAGCACCGGTGAAAGATGGAGGGTATTCGTGCCTTCTGTTTTCACCTTGGGAAAGAGCCACTGCATCTTGGCATACTCCGGCTGGATGGATCGCTCGTCCGCAGTGAGCCGCACCAAGGCCCACCATCGGCCTGGGTCCACAGAATCATACCCCCGGGCATCCCTCAGGCCGAGGACCTGGGCCAGATTGGCAGGAAAACAGTCGTAGCCGATGATTCGGCCGGATGCGGCCTTGACCAGGTCCCGCAACGCGGGAATCCCGGGAAAATACTGAGCGGGATCGGACTGGAGGTTGCGACCACAGTCAAAGAGCAGGAGATCACTTAGCAGCAGCCCACTCACGATTACAAAAGAACCTCGCCGGTCCGCACGCGCATGTTTCAGAAGCAACCAGACCAACACCCCCACCGCACACCATGCGGCCGCCATCCTGTAGTGGAAACAAAACCAAGCCTGCGCCTGCTTCAGTCCCTCCATGTTCCGGATCCAGGTAAAACGGCCTCTTGTCTCGACGACTTTCTCGAGCGGGGATGTCAGTTGTTCGGGCAAAACCTCGGAACGATAGAGGCACCAACCGAACAGGCCGACCAGCAAGGCCAATTGCAGCCAACACTGCCATCGCCATTGAACCAAGCCCTGCAACCATGCTTCCAGGCCAATGGCGGTCAGGGCCAGAATCGCAAACGAGGTGGCAAAAACCAGCCGGTTGTGGGACATCATGTTCAATCCTGGCAGCCGCAACAGGTCAACTATGCCGACCATGTTTGTGCACCAGCTCAAGCCAAACACCGCCAGCAATATCCAGAACCCATTGATCGATCGGTGACGGCGGCTGTACCATGCCAACGGAGCCACGACTAACGTGGCCAGCAGTCCCGTGTAAGCCGCCGCGGCGCTTTCCTGCAAGCTGGGCTCGCTTATCGAAACCAGTGGAAAAGCGCCGCGCTCCGTCGAGCCATACATGTTGGGCAGCACCACCTGTGGCAAAGCACCCAAACCGAGCGGCGGACGCGCCTCGAAACCAGCGGCCCGCTGCTCCATCCGGGCCCCCGTTCGCGCGTATTCCAGCAACGGCAGAAGGTGCGGAGCCGCCAGTAGGAAACCCAGGCCCCACCCCGCCGCCAGAAGCAGCGCGCCCTTCGCCGGCGCGCGCCGGCAAGGCCCCGGCCGATACACATCCCACAGGCACCAGAGAGCATAGAGCCCCGAAACCAGCAGCACCTGGCCCGCCACATCAACATGGCCGCTCACCAGCGCCAGACCCGTCACCACAGCCAATGCCACCGGCGCCATCCTGTTGCCCCGCGCCGTCCGGTCAACCGCCAGCAGCAGCCAGGGCAGCCAATACACCGGAGCCGAGGTCGGAAAACCCTGCCACAACACAAAGAACGCCGTCAGCGGATAACACCAGGCCGCCAGTGTCGCCGGCCAAAAACCGACCCGCAGCGCGCGCCGGCAAAAGAAATAACCCCCGGTCCCCGCCACCAGCGCCTGCAGCAGTTGCCCCCACGGCAGCATCCGGGGCGATTCCGTCAGGCAAGTCAGGAGAAAGAAGGGAGAATACTTGGGCGCGATAAAGGGCGCTCCGCCATACTCGTGCGGCGTCCACAAAGGAAACCGCCCGGCCCGGAACTCTCTGGCGGCGAAAAGGCGGTTGGGCTCGAACTGCAGGATCAGATCCGTGACCGCGCGATCATGCGGCGATGGAGTCTGTCCATCGGATGTCGCCGGCGAATAACAATCCTGCACCGCCAGAATATCCAGGGGCAGGAGAATCTTCCTGCCGACGAGGGAAGGTCCATACAACAGGAACTGCCCGATGACGATTCCGGCGACGACCACCGCCAGACCCCAGGGTCTCCGACCAACGCGGCGATCGTGTTCGACCGGGTTTATATTCATCGACGCTTCGGCAGCGCAGTCAGTCCCGCGTAAATCGCGTTCTTCCCAAGCATCTGCTCGATGCGGAGCAGCTGGTTGTATTTGGCCACGCGGTCGGTGCGGCTCAATGAACCCGCTTTAATCTGACCCGCGTTGGTGGCCACCGCGATGTCCGCAATCGTCGCGTCTTCGGTTTCGCCCGAGCGATGACTGATCACCGAGGTGTAACTATGGCTCTTGGCCAGCTCGATGCAGTCGAGAGTTTCGGTGAGCGACCCGATATAGAACTCGCTGCTGGCCACGTCGAGCGCGAGGAAAATCTCCTTGCCGGCCCTGTAACCCGCGTCTTTGACGGCCTGCAAAATGGATTCAATGGCGTCTTCCACGCTCTTCAACCTGGGCGCGAAGCCGCCTTCATCGCCGACGGCTGTGCTGAGACCGCGCTTTTTCAGCACGGCTTTGAGGGCATGAAAGGTTTCGGTGATCGCGCGGAGACCTTCGCTGAAGGTCGGCAATCCATGCGGCATGATCATGAATTCCTGGAAATCAATCGGAGCATCCGAGTGCGCGCCGCCGTTGATGACGTTGGCCGTGGGCACTGGCGAGACTTTCGCGTTCGGTCCCCCGAGGTATTTGAACAGGGGAATGCCGATGGCTTCGTGCTCGCCGGTGCTTGCGCCGGAAGGCACTGCGGCGCGCCCCATGGCGCCGCCGGCCAGAATCACGTCCACTTCAACCGTTGGGTTGCCGCGCGAATCAAGGATCTCACGCGCCTGAATATCATGGATCCTGCTCATTTTGCCTTTAAAATTTTAGAATGGCGCAAATCAGAACGAAATCGGTTCTTCAATTTGCCATGGCGATTTCGATGGTGTCTTCGCGCTTGTGGGGCGCGTCTTCTTCCTGATCCACGGGACGCACGGATACCGGCGTCTCGAGGGAGGCCCCGTCGTGCGGGGCGGCTTCGGCGGCTTTGTGGAACTTGACGCTGACGATTTTGCTCACGCCATGCTCTTCCATGGTGATGCCATAAAGCACGTCGGCCATGCCGATGGTGCGCTTGTTGTGTGTGATGATGACGAACTGGGAGTGCGCCAGGAAACGTTGCAGGATGCGGATGAACCGGTTGATGTTCGATTCGTCCAGCGGCGCGTCCAACTCGTCCAGCACGCAGAACGGACTCGGTCTGACCTGGTAAATCGAGAAGAGGAGGGCCACGGCCGTCATCGTCTGCTCGCCGCCGGACAGCAAGGAGATCGACTGGAGCTGTTTCCCCGGAGGGCGCGCGACAATATCAATGCCGCTTTCGAGCATGTCGTTTTCATCCACCAGCAGGAGGTCGGCTTTACCGCCGCCGAACACCTCGGTGAACATCGTGCGAAAGTTCTCCCGAATCTTGTCGAAGGTTTCGGCGAACATCTGCCGGGTCTGCGTGTTGACGCGGTTGATGACTTCGAGCAACTGCGCCTTGGCCTGGACCAAATCATCATGCTGTTTGGTGAGAAACTGGTAGCGCTGTTCGGTTTCTTCATACTCCTCAATCGCGACCAGGTTCACCGGCCCTATCTCGTCCAGGCGCTTCTGCAGGGCCTCGATCTGTTGCGACACTGCCGGCCAATCGGTTGCCGCGCCTGCGGCTGCCATTTCCTCGGGCGTCATCACGTGCACCTTGGCCGGGCCTTCGTCGGCGAAGGTGATGGTGATGCATTCGCTGCGCACATCGTCGAGGTTGACGTGGTATTTCTGCTGAATGCGCTCCCGGAGGTTCTGCACCGACATGGTCTTCTGCGCCAATTCGATTTCGATTGTTCCTCGTTGTTGCTGCAGCTCGCTCAGGCGGCGGCGGCATTCCCGCAACTCTTCCTCGCGCGAAGCCACCGCTGATTCCTGCGACTGTTTTTGCGCCAGGAGCTTGGCGCCTCGGGCGTTGACCTGCTCGCGCTCGCGGCCCAGGCGCTCGATCGACGCGCGGGATTCGCGGATTTCGGCTTCTGCTGACTCCTTGCGGCCAACAAAGGAGGAACATTCAGCCTGTCGCTGCTCGAGAACCTGTCCCAATTCGTGCAGGCGTTGTTCCAGAGCCTGGTGCTGTTGGCGGAACGAGGCGCAGAGCTGTTCTTCGGCGGCCAGCGCGACCTTGCCTTCGGTTAACGCGGCGTTGGCAGTGTCGCGTTGCCGGCGCAATCGTTCCAGTACCGCCGTCAGGGTGGCGACCTGATCCTGTTGCGCGCGTTCCCGCCCTTCCAGCTCGAAGGCCCGAGCCGATAACACCGCCCGCTTTTGCAGCCCCTCCTGGTCCTGCGCGGCGAGGCTCTGGATTTCGTAAACGACGGTGTCGATCTTCTGGTGCAGAAGGCGGCGCGAGTTTTCGAGCGCGGTGAATTCTCCCTGGCGGGTGGCGATGGCGACTTCCTGCCGGCGAAGATCGGCTTGCGTCTGTTGCAGCCCGGCCTGCAGCCCGGCCTGCTCGCTCCGCAATGCTCCCTTCCGGCGGCTGAACTCCGCGACCTGTTCCTGTATTTCAGCCAGTTTGGCCTGAAGCTCGCCGATCTGGTTCTTGCGCCCCAGAATGGACGAAGGAGCCCGGCTGTCGCCGTTACCATTCAAATAACCGCCGGTGTAAATGCCGTGACGGCTGAGGAGATCGCCGGACAGCGTGACGAAATCGCAGCCACTGTGCCCGTTCTGCAATTGGTCCGTGGCAGAGGAGAGATCGGAGACGATAAAAGTGCGGCCGAGCAGGCTCTTGACCAGCTTTTCCACCGAGGCATCGGCGTTGACCACCGTCAAGGCGGGCACGACTTCGCCTTTGGCCAGCCTGCTTTGCACCGACGGGAGATCGCCGCCGGGCGCCATGTCGCCGGAGAACGCCAGTTGCACGTCGGGCATCTCAACCGCCAGCGCCGCGACGCTGGCGCGGCCCGCCTTGCTGGCGCTGAGCTCGGCGAGAATCTGCTGCGCCGATTCGGGCCGTTCGGTCAACACCAACTGCAAATGATGGCCCAACGCATTTTCAATGGCGACGACGAACTCGTCGGGGACGCGGAGGCGGTCCGCCAGCGAGCCGATAACGGAGCGGGAACGGCGCAGAGCAGCCAGGGCCCCGGCTCCAAAACCCTCGTGCGAGTCTTCCAGTTGCTCGAGCACACTCATATGCGAGCGTTTCTCTGCCTGCTGCTGCAAACGCTGATCCTGCCCGAGCGAAGCACGGTTCAGCTCCTCCTCGATTTCGCGCAACCGCCTTTGCTGTTGCTCTACCAGACCGCGCTTGGCGTCAACGCTGAGCTTCTCGGCCTCCGCGTTGGCCTCAAATTCCCGCAGGCGCGCTTCCAGTCGCGTGCGTTCCTCTTCGAGCTGGACTTTCTCCGCGGAGAGCTTGTCCAGGCGAATGCTGTTCCCCTGCTTCTGCAGATCAAGCGCCGTGATTTCATTGCGCACGCGACTCAAATCCTGCGCGGCCGCAAATGTTTCAGACTGGGTTGTCCGCAGCTTTTCCTGGCCGGCCTGCAAAGCCTTCTCCACCTCCTGCACGGCCTGTTGCCGCGTTGCCACTGCTTCCTGGTCGTCCGCAAGCGCCGCCTCCGATGCCGTCAGACGGCTGCATACGGCGGCACTCTCGTCGGCAGCGGCATGGCGACGCTCTTCGGCTTGCGCAATGTCCGCCAGGGCTTTCGCATTTTGGGCTGCCAATTCCCGCAGCCGCTCCTCATTCAATTGAATGCGGCCTTCGCTCTTCTCCATGTCGGCCTTCAGCTCCAGGCCCCGCTGTTGTGCGCCGCTGATCTGCTGTTCCAGTTCGGAGAGCTGCGCGCGTAACAGGCTGATTTCATCCTCGCATTGCAGCACTTGGGCCGAACCCGACTCGATTTCAAGGCGCAATGTGTCCGCCGCGGCTTGCTTGTCGGCGGTTTCAGCCCGCAAGACGTCGAATTGGTGCCGTGCGAGCTGGGTATCCAGGTGCTGCAGCTCCTGGGCAATCTGTTTGTACCGGCGAGCCTTGCCGGCCTGCCGCTGCAGCGAGCCGATCTGCCGCTTGACTTCACGAACGAGGTCCGCAACGCGGATCAGGTTTTGTTCGGTGTACTCGAGCTTCCGGAGCGTTTCTTTCTTCTGGCTCTTGTAGCGGGTGATGCCGGCGGCTTCTTCGAAAATAATCCGTCGATCTTCGGGTTTGCTGGAAAGTATCTGGGTGATATGCCCCTGCGCCATGATGCTGTAGCTGGAGCGCCCCACCCCCGTGCCCATGAATAGTTGCTGGATGTCTTTCAACCGGCTGGGAACCTTGTTGATGAAATATTCGCTGCCGCCATCGCGGAAAATTCGGCGTGTCAGAGTCACCTCATTATATGCAACCTCCACGCCGGCGGCGCGCAAGTGTTCCTCATCCACATCGCCCAAAGTAAGAGACACCTCAGCCAAGCCCAAAGGCTTGCGGACATCCGTTCCGTTGAAGATCACATCCGCCATCTCACCGCCACGCAAGGCCTTTGCCGATTGTTCGCCCAGTACCCAACGTATTGCGTCTGAGACGTTGGACTTACCACAACCGTTTGGGCCCACAATAGCCGTCACTCCTGGTTGAAAACTCAGCGACGTCTTGTCTGCGAAGGACTTAAAGCCTAAAACCGTTAAGTTCTTGAGATACATTATTTTTACGAAACCAGACTTTGCCCGCTTAGTAAAGTATAAAAACCACTATATACGGGGCTACACTTCTCGTCGGAGCACAACTAATTGGTGAGGAACCGAGATCTGAATTGTGCCGATTTAATCTGAACTGACAACCCTTTCACTATCCCTGTCAGGGTATCTATTACCCTAAACACAGCCGGGGTTCAACAAGATTTTTGGAAAAAATTTTGGCTCTTTTGCGGTCAAATCCTTATTGTGAGTTTTACGTTTGAATTGATGAAACTCAGGTCCTTAAGATCGGCGCCTGGCCATGTGACCTTGCTTCTGGCTTCCACACTGGTCGCCGGGGCTGTCGGTTATCAACCCTCCGCCGTCGTTCCTCCCCAACCGGCAAGGGAATTTCGCGGCGTTTGGGTCGCAACCGTGGCCAATATTGACTGGCCTTCGAGGCCCGGGTTGAGCACCTCAGTGCAGAAGGAGGAATTGCTTCGAATCCTGAATCGTGCCGCCCAACTCCGCTTGAACGCCGTCATCTTCCAGGTGCGGCCGGCATGTGACGCGATGTACGCATCCGCCATTGAACCGTGGTCGGAATATCTGACCGGAAGGATGGGCAAGGCGCCCGCGCCGTTTTATGATCCGTTGGCTTTCGCTGTGGAGGAGGCTCACAAGCGCGGCCTGGAACTGCACGCCTGGTTCAACCCCTATCGCGCCCTCCATTTCACCAGCAAATCGGCCCTGGCGGCAAACCATGTCAGCAGGACACATCCGGAGTTTGTGAGGCAATACGGCAGATACCTGTGGTTGGACCCGGGCGAACCGGGCATGCGCGACTACACGTTGAGCGTCGTGCTGGACGTCGTGCGGCGCTACGACATCGATGGCGTGCACCTCGACGACTATTTCTATCCGGACCGGGCGGATTCGGGGGCGGCCTCGGATTTTCCTGACAATGCCAGTTGGTGGAAATACCGCATGAGCCGCACCGGAGGAGGGATGACACGCGACGATTGGCGGCGCGAAAATGTAAACGCGTTCATCGAGCGCGCCTACCACTCCATCAAAGCGGCAAAACCATGGGTCAAATTCGGAGTGAGCCCGCACGGGATTTGGCGTCCTGGGCACCCCCCGCAGATCAAAGGCCTGGATGCCTATGCGACGATTTACGCGGACTCGCGAAAGTGGTTTGCGAAAGGCTGGCTGGACTATTTTGCCCCGCAACTGTACTGGCCGATCGAATCCAAAGAACAAAGCTTTGTCGCGCTTCTGAACTGGTGGGCCCGACAGAATTCCTCACAGCGCCATCTTTGGCCCGGCCTCGACGTCGCCAGGGCGGACCAATGGAGGCCCGGTGAAATCGCTGGCCAAATCCGTCTCGTGCGCGAGGAAGCCGGGGTCACGGGTTACATTTGTTACAGCGCGAGCAGCCTGATGCGCGACACCGAGGTGTCGGCGGCGTTGCCGGAGAGTGTGAACCGGGAGCCGGCGTTGGTGCCGGCGTCGCCGTGGCTTGCCAAAAACAGGCCGAGCAAACCGGCGCTGTTCATGAACGGCCTGAAAGGCGGAGACCTCCAGTTGATGCTGGGCAAGCCCTCCCAAAGGGACGATACGCGGTGGTGGTTGATCCAGACCCGCTCCGGAGAAAAATGGACAACTGAAATTATTCCCGGCAGAGAATGGGCGAAACATTTTGGCAATTGCCGGCCGGACACCATCGCCGTGTCCCGGATAGATCGCGCCGGCGACGCCAGCCAGCCTGTTGTCCTGGAGAAAAACGGCTCGACGCCAGTGGCTCTCGGACCCACGCAGCAAAACGATGGAAGGAATTGAGTCCAACGCCAGGAGCAACCAGGGCGGCTCCCGGACCGCATCCAGTTTCCGTTACGTCCACAGCCGGCAGACTTTTCTGCTGGGAATGCTGTTGTGCGGCCTGGTGCTGTGGACGTTCTGGCCTGCGACTCATAACAATTTTATCAATTATGATGATCCGGACCATGTGACGGACAACGGTTTCGTTCAAGGCGGGTTGAGCTGGCAGGGAATCGGCTGGGCATTCCGGAGCACTGATTTCGCCAACTGGCATCCGCTGACCTGGCTGTCGCACATGCTGGATTGCCAGCTTTTCGGCCTTCAGCCCTGGGGCCATCACCTGACCAGCATTGTGCTTCATGCGTTGAATGCCGTGCTGGCCTTTGTGCTGTTGCGAGAGATGACCGGCGCCCTGTGGCGGAGTCTGCTGGTAGCCACCCTTTTCGCGTTGCATCCGCTGCGCGTCGAATCGGTTGCCTGGATCGCCGAACGCAAGGATGTGCTGAGCACGACCTTCTGGCTGCTGACGCTGTGGGCTTACGGGCGCTACGTTCGGCAGGCAGAGGACAGAGGACGGAAGACGGAAGACAGAGGACCGAGGTCGGAGGTCCGGAGGCCTGTCGTCTGTCGTCTGTCCTGCGTGCTGCGTTCTCTGAGCTGCGGCTACTACGGGCTGGCGCTGCTGTTGTTCTGTCTGGGATTGATGTGCAAACCGATGCTGGTGACGGTTCCCTGCGTTATGCTTTTGCTGGACTATTGGCCGTTGGATCGGTTCGGAGGCGGCATTTTCGGGACTTCGATAGCGCATGGGGGCCATGAATCTGGAGATAAGCGAGCCCTCACCCCGCCCCTCTCCCATCCGATGGGAGAGGGGGGTTGCGCCCTGGCGGAACCGGGTGAGGGTCGGTTGATGGCGAGCCGGATTGTGGTCTTGCTGGTGGAGAAGATTCCTTTTTTTGTGGCGGCCATGGTGGTGAGTGTGGTGACGCTCGTGGTTCAGAGCCGTTCCGGCGCCGTGATCACCAGTCTGGGTTGGATGGCGCGAGTGGAGAACGCCCTGGTGGCTTACTGTCGGTATCTGGGCAAATTGTGTTGGCCGTTGGATTTGGCGGTTTTTTATCCCTACCCGGGAACCTGGCGGCTGGGGGTGGTGGTGCTGGCGCTGTTGCTTTTGCTGATCGTCTCGGGCTTTGCGGTCCTGTGGCGGCGCCGGCATCCTTACCTTCTGGTAGGATGGCTGTGGTTTTTGGGGACGTTGGTGCCGGTTATTGGCCTGGTGCAGGCGGGCGAACAGTCCATGGCTGATCGTTACTCGTATGTGCCGTCGCTGGGCATTTTTCTGATGGCGGTGTGGGCGCTGCGGGAACTGACTGGGCGGTGGCGTTATCAGCGGATCGGCGCGGTGGTGCTGTTTGCGTGGGTGCTTGCGGTCTGCCTGCCGCTGACACGCGCGCAAATCGGTTATTGGCAAGACAGTGAAACCCTGTTCCGACACGCAATTCGTGCGACGCAAGGAAATTACATGGCGCACAATAGTCTGGGCACGGCGTTCGGCGAACAGGGGCGGCTAGAACAGGCCGTCGAGCAATTTCGGGAAGCGCTTCGGGAAAAGCCCGGGTACTATTTTGCGCACTGCAACCTGGGAGCGACGTACGACAAACAGGGACGGCTCGATCAGGCCATCGCGGAGTTTCAGGAAGCCCTGAAAGAATGGCCGGCCTACGATACCGCCCGCTGTAACCTGGGAGCGGCGTTCGAGAAACGAGGGCAGCTCGCCCTGGCGATGAGCGAGTTTCAGGAAGTTCTGAAAGACAAGCCCGACTGTGCGGCGGCGCATAGAAACATGGGCATTGTTCTCAGCCAGCAAGGACATCTGACGGAAGCCATCGTCCAGTTTCAGGAAGCTTTGAGAGCCAAACCGCGTTATGCCGAGGCGCATTATGCATGGGGCACGGCTCTCGACAAGGCCGGTGAGCTTGATGAAGCGATCCCGCATTATCAGGAAGCATTGCGCTTGAATGCCAACGTTGCCGACGCGCACTATAACCTGGGCAGCGCGTTGGCACGGACCGGTCGATCTGACGAGGCGATCCTGGAATTCCGTCAAGCCATCGAAATCGCGCCCACCCCGGAGGCCTACAATGATCTGGGTGTGATACTGGAACGAAAAGGCCTCGGGGATGAGGCTATCGGCGCATACATGAAAGCAATTGAATTGAACCCGGCCGACCCTAGGGCGCATTTCAACCTGGGGCTGGCTCTCTGCAAAAGAGGCAGCCTCGACCGGGGCATCAACGAATTCAACGAAGCGCTCAGGCTCAAACCTGGTTATGTCGAAGCACAAAAGGGACTGGACTTGGCGGCCAGTGTGAAGAAATCGCTGGAAACACCAGTTGCTCCGGCCAAACCTTGATGCGACCATCTTGCAGTCAGTTTTTGTCGTTGACGCTCCAGCCACCGGGGCCTGCGAATCCGAGATGAGAACCACGAGATCTCCATCGAGCGGGGCAAATAGATTCGCCGGAAGACTCCGCGAAGAAAGGCTGCAACCCGGGTTGACCGGCCCGGAGGTCCCGGCGGAATTTACCCGGCACCTGACGTTCTTCCTTTCGCTTCTGTTGTTTGGGCTTGTGTTCTGGACTTTTCTGCCTGTGGTTGACAACGACTTTGTGGGTTACGACGACCCGGATTACGTCACGGCCAACGACCACGTTCAAGGCGGGTTGAGCTGGCAGGGAATCGGCTGGGCATTCCGGAGCACTGATTTCGCCAACTGGCATCCGCTGACCTGGCTGTCGCACATGCTGGATTGCCAGCTTTTCGGCCTTCAGCCCTGGGGCCATCACCTGACCAGCATTGTGCTTCATGCGTTGAATGCCGTGCTGGCCTTTGTGCTGTTGCGAGAGATGACCGGCGCCCTGTGGCGGAGTCTGCTGGTAGCCACCCTTTTCGCGTTGCATCCGCTGCGCGTCGAATCGGTTGCCTGGATCGCCGAACGCAAGGATGTGCTGAGCACGACCTTCTGGCTGCTGACGCTGTGGGCTTACGGGCGCTACGTTCGGCAGGCAGAGGACAGAGGACGGAAGACGGAAGACAGAGGACCGAGGTCGGAGGTCCGGAGGCCTGTCGTCTGTCGTCTGTCCTGCGTGCTGCGTTCTCTGAGCTGCGGCTACTACGGGCTGGCGCTGCTGTTGTTCTGTCTGGGATTGATGTGCAAACCGATGCTGGTGACGGTTCCCTGCGTTATGCTTTTGCTGGACTATTGGCCGTTGGATCGGTTCGGAGGCGGCATTTTCGGGACTTCGATAGCGCATGGGGGCCATGAATCTGGAGATAAGCGAGCCCTCACCCCGCCCCTCTCCCATCCGATGGGAGAGGGGGGTTGCGCCCTGGCGGAACCGGGTGAGGGTCGGTTGATGGCGAGCCGGATTGTGGTCTTGCTGGTGGAGAAGATTCCTTTTTTTGTGGCGGCCATGGTGGTGAGTGTGGTGACGCTCGTGGTTCAGAGCCGTTCCGGCGCCGTGATCACCAGTCTGGGTTGGATGGCGCGAGTGGAGAACGCCCTGGTGGCTTACTGTCGGTATCTGGGCAAATTGTGTTGGCCGTTGGATTTGGCGGTTTTTTATCCCTACCCGGGAACCTGGCGGCTGGGGGTGGTGGTGCTGGCGCTGTTGCTTTTGCTGATCGTCTCGGGCTTTGCGGTCCTGTGGCGGCGCCGGCATCCTTACCTTCTGGTAGGATGGCTGTGGTTTTTGGGGACGTTGGTGCCGGTTATTGGCCTGGTGCAGGCGGGCGAACAGTCCATGGCTGATCGTTACTCGTATGTGCCGTCGCTGGGCATTTTTCTGATGGCGGTGTGGGCGCTGCGGGAACTGACTGGGCGGTGGCGTTATCAGCGGATCGGCGCGGTGGTGCTGTTTGCGTGGGTGCTTGCGGTCTGCCTGCCGCTGACACGCGCGCAAATCGGTTATTGGCAAGACAGTGAAACCCTGTTCCGACACGCAATTCACGCAACGTCACCCAATTATATCGCCTGCAACAATCTGGGAGTGGCGCTGGACCGACAAGGGCGGTTTGCTGAGGCCACAGAGCAATTTCAGAAAGCGCTGAAAGAAAGGCCCGGCTACGCCGAAGCCTACAAGAGTCTGGGCATTGTCTTGTACGAGGAAGGACGATTGGAGGAAGCCATCGACGATTTCAAAGCGGCGCTGAAATACAGACCTGACTACCCAGAGGCGCACGACGCTTGGGGCACAGTTCTCGAGCAGCAGGGCCATCTCGATCAAGCCATTTACCATTATCGTGAAGCGTTGCGGTTGAAGCAGGATTACACCGACGCGCACTATAACCTCGGCGTTGCCCTGGGGCGCTCGGGGCATCTGGATGAAGCCATTGCGGAATTCAAGCAGGTGATCGAACTCAAGCCGAAGTCGTTCGATGCCTATAACAACCTGGGTGTGACCCTGGAACGGAAAGGACAACTCGACGAGGCAATCCGTCAATACTGCAAGGCCGTCCAATTGAACCCTGACTCCGCCAGGGCACACTTCAATCTGGGTGTGGCGCTCTGTCGAGTCGGGAAGCTGGATGAAGGCATCGCCGGATTCCGCGAAGCTCTGAGGCTGAATCCCGACTACGTTGAAGCACGAAAGAACCTCGAGGCCGTCCTGAGGCTCAAAGAGGATTCCAACCAACCGGCGACGCCGGCGAAACCCTGACTCGGGGAAGCGCGTGCCGCCTGGATGATGAGCGACCATTACTCAACCGGAGAAGGTGACGAACGCGGCCAAGGCCCGCGAGTGGAACCACCGCCCTCACCGGACGAGCTCGATCATTCCGTGGTTGAGCCCTCCGCCTCCGGCGGCTCCGAGCGCCGAAGAACTCTTCTCCTTTGCCTGTCATTACTCGTGCTCGTGCTGGGAACCTTCTTCTCCGCGCTGCGCAACGATTTTGTCAGGTTCGATGACTCGGATTACGTCACCGCCAACGTCCATGTTCGAGACGGACTGAGCTGGAAGAGTGTGATGTGGGCTTTTAGGAGCACAGCGGCGGCCAACTGGCATCCGCTGACCTGGCTCTCGCACATGCTCGATTGCCAGCTTTTCGGGCTGGCCCCATGGGGACACCACCTGACCAGCATCCTGCTTCATGCGGTCAATACAATCCTGGTGTTTCTCGTTCTCGAGCGAATGACCTGCCGAACCTGGCGAAGTTTCCTGGTGGCAGCTCTGTTCGGGGTGCACCCGCTGCGCGTTGAATCCGTCGCGTGGGTGGCCGAGCGCAAGGATGTGTTGAGCACGGCGTTCTGGATGCTGACGCTCTGGGCGTACTGGCGGTACGTTCGAAAGGCGGACGGCGGAGGACAGAGGGCAGGCCTCCGAACCTCCGACTCTGGCCATCCGTGTTCTGTCTTCCGTCGTGTGTCCTCCATCCTGTGTCCTTTGAGTTCCGGCTGCTACTGGCTGGCGCTGCTGTTCTTCTGTCTGGGGCTGCTGAGCAAACCGATGTTGGTGACGGTTCCCTGTGTTTTGCTGTTGCTGGATTATTGGCCCCTGGATCGCTTCAAGCAGATGAACGTCTGGAGTCTGGCGTGGGAGAAAGCTCCCTTCTTCTTGATGGCTGCGATCGTCAGTGCCGTCACCTTTATGGTGCAAAAACGGTGGGGCGCCGTGTCCACCGGATGGACCTTTGCCGAGTGCCTCGAGAACGCCGTGGTTTCGTATTGCCGTTACCTGGGCAAATTGTTTTTCCCTGTCGATCTCGCCTTTTTCTACCCTTACTCCGGTCAGTGGCCCGTCGCCGTGGTGGTCTGGGCTGGCGTGGCACTGCTGCTCGTTTCGATCGTCGTGGTGACGCTGCGGCCACGCCATCCCTACCTTCTGGTGGGCTGGCTGTGGTTTTTGGGGACGTTGGTGCCGGTCATTGGCCTGGTGCCGGTGGGCCAGCAAGCCATGGCCGATCGTTACACCTATGTGCCCTCGGTCGGGATATTCCTGTTGCTGGTCTGGGCGGTGGCCGAACTCACGGGGCGGTGGCGATGGAAAATCTTCGGCTCAGCTCTCGTTGCCACCGTTGTGTTGGTCACCTGTGTTGTATTGAGCAACCGGCAGATTGGTTATTGGAAGGAGAACGAGACGCTGTTCCGACATGCCATCGCCGTCACCCGAAACAATTACCTCGCCTACGACAATCTTGGAACCGCTTTAAGCGAGAAGGGAAAGATTGACGAGGCCATGGTTCAATACCGGGAGGCGGTCCGAATCAAGCCGGAATGGGCGGAGGCACACAACAACCTGGGCGGCGCCCTGGAGAACAAAGGGCAATTGGCCGAGGCCTTGAACCAGTTTGTCGAATCCATCAAGCTTAAGCCGGGTCTGGCGGCGGCGCATTACAATCTGGCCAACGCCCTGGCCGAAACAGGACGGCTTGAGGATGCGATCTCCGAGTTGCAGAAAGCGGTGAAACTCAAGCCCGATTATACCGACGCGCGTTATAACCTGGGAAACGCGCTGAGCAGCGCCGGACGACTCGAGGAGGCGACCACTCAATACCTGGAAATCCTGAAGCTCGATCCCAATTATGCGGAAGCACACTATAATCTTGGAATAACGCTCTGCGGGCAGGGGCGGCTCGACGAAGGGATCATCCAGTTCCAGGAGTTTTTGAAGCAGCGGCCGGGCTCTGCCGATGCGCACAGGAATCTGGGCGCCATCCTGGACAAGGAAGGGCGCCTCGAGGAAGCCATCAGCCACTTGGTGCGGGCGCTGCAACTTAACCCTGCGGATGCCAAAGCCCACTGCCAACTGGGCGCTGCGCTGGCCAAGCAGGGCCGTCGGCAACAGGCCATCAGCGAATTCCGGCGAGCCTTGAATTTGAAGCCCGACTACGTCGAAGCGCGGAACGATCTCGATGCGGCACTGCGCCTCGAAAAGGACTCCGAACGACCCGCAGGGCCGGCAAATCCTTGAACCGGGCAGCTCTCGACCGTCCCCAGCATCATGCCGAGACAACCCGCTGCGGGCCGGGACGTCCCGCGCTCCTGTGGTCGCGCCTGCGTTGCGCTGGGTGTTTGGTGATTCTTTTTCTGCATGCGGACGGTCAGGCCAGACAAAGGATGGAACGGTTCTGGAAGGGCTGTAAGCCGAATTCTGTCTGCCGCAGCCCGCGCACGCGCGGACGCGGGAGAGAATCATTTGTCTGAGCAGCCAGTACCCGGGACTCGTCCCGCGTTGCGAGACATGGAGCGGGCCGCTCCAGAGTCCCCTATTTGGCCTTGCACCCGATGGGGTTTGCCGTGCCTCCGCGCTTGCGCTTGGAGCGGTGGGCTCTTACCCCACCTTTTCACCCTTGCCCGTCTGCAATCTCAAATTTGAAATTTGAAACCGCAAAAGGGCGGTATGTTCTCTGTGGCACTTTCCGTCGGGACGCCTCGCGGCGTCGCCCCCCGCGTGTATCTCAAAGCATCCGCCAACCTGAGCCGGCGGCCAAGTTACGCGGCATCGCGCCCTGAGGTGTTCGGACTTTCCTCCCCGCTCCCTCGAAAACTGACCTGCCCGCCGCGGCCCTGTTCTCCACAACCATCTCCGAGGCCGTGGCACCGAGTTCAATTCTCGAAGGAGCGGGGCGATTCTCCACCCTTCCAAAACCAGCAAAAGATTAGCTCAAAATCCGGAAACTGACAAGAAAGAGTGAGGGCGGGAAATCCGGTCAATCCACTGCGGCCAGATCCATGTCGCGGGTGTAATAGAGAATCCGGCCGCAATTGGTGCACGACACCAATTCGAGTTGAGCCTGGCAGGTCACGAGCACCTGCGCCGGCAAGCGCATATGGCAGCCGCCGCAAACGCCGTGCTGCACACCGACGACGACATTCTCGCCCTTGCTTCGGGCCAGACGCTCGTAGCGCGCCCGGGCGTTCTCCTCAACCGCGGCCGCGAGTTCTTCACGGTTGGCTTCCAGGTCCGCCAGCTCCTTCTTCAAGTTCTGCTCCCGGGCGCTCAGTTGGGCAGTTTGCTCGTCCACGAACGTTTTGGATTCATGCGCGGCCTTCGTGAAAGCTGCCACATCTTTTTGCACGGCTTCGGCCTGTTCCATCAGATCGATTTCCTGATCTTCAATTTTGAAAATAGCCTCCTTGCACATATCGATTTCATGAGCCAGGGCGCGATACTCCTCGTTCTTGCGCGTCTGAAGCTGTTGGTTCGAATACCTTTCGATCAATTGCTTTTTGGCTTCCACTTCCAATTCGAGATCCTTCCGGCCCGACTCGAGTTCCTTCACCTTTTGGCGGGCCCTTTCCAGACCGGCCTCCGCCCCGGCGGCTTTGGTCATCAAGCCGCGCCGCGCCGGTTCGATGTGGGCCAACTCCGTTTGCACACGATGGATCTGTTTGTCGCGATCCTGAAGAATCAAAAGCCTTTCGATCGTTTCCAGCATTTCGTCCTGAACTTTCTCGGATTAAAAGAGTGAAACAGGTTATCCCCCGAGTCTCCGCAAGTCAATGCGCGTGTGAAATCGGAGTGGGAGAAGCTGGGGACATCGTGACCCCCTGGTGAAGATCAAAGTGCTGAGCACTCGACGTCGAGACCAGCTGTTTGGGATCCTTCGTGAGGTCCGAAGATCGGCGGCATCGGGGCGGGGAGGCT